>JAABUP010000488.1_pt1 | contig 87162 bp, 127 predicted proteins | sample 5559201 | NCBI WGS metagenome assembly JAABUP01 (sample SAMN10711887, study PRJNA513373) | rock metagenome | isolation source: Antarctica rocks | place: Antarctica
GCGGCCCGCCGCCTTAGGAGGCTCCCGTTATGATTAATCAGAATTGTTTCTGGAAAGCCTTTTTTCTTCTTTTCATTGAAGTACAGTAGTTGAGAGTAGGCTGGACAGCTGTGGCGTAACGAAAGCCAGAGTGGTTGCCTGCAAAGGCTAGGGCCAGACATGGGAGGAGCAGTTCACACAAACAGACAGCCAGCCATGACCCTGATTCTGATCTAGTAACCCTTGGTGCAGAGCAGTCAAGGCATGCTAGCAGAGCAGTTGACAGAAATCTAGAGAAGCCTTGATGCATCTACCAAGGAATGCCAGCAACGCAGTTGAGGCAGTACTGGCACTATAGTGGAGGCACTAGTGGAGAAGCCTTGATTCAGCAGTCACACCACAGCAGTATCTGAGTGAGGAACGTCAAGAGCTGCAGCAAGAAGCAAAGGAGGGAAGCTGATCCTTGATTCAGCAATCAAAGCTCAGGAGATGGGAGGGAGCTATGGCGGGCAAAAAGAAGAAAGCTGACTTTCTATAACAACGATCAAAGCACAGCAGTAGGTGGGTGAGAGCTGTGGCAGACAACAGAGGGAAGCTTACCTGCAAGGGCAAGGACAAGGCGGGCCTGGCGGGGCAGGAAGGCCTGGTCCTTGATGCCCTCAGGGCTGCCCACACAGAAGGGCCACTCCCGCATCTTGTCAAAGCTGGCGCTCAAGCTGTTCACCACCATGTCATCTCGCGACATGCTCATGAACTTCTGCATCTGACTGCACCACACACGCGCACCACTTGTTTGGTTTTCCATGTCGGCATAGGAAGGTGCTGGGCATGCTGTGATCTGTGCATATCATGGCTTGACACTTGTTGCTGACTTCACTGTTGTACATGGCATAATAGAGGCATGTGTGTTTGCTACAGCTGGGAGTACCTCTGAACTGAGCCATCATTGGCAGAGCCAGGTTGGGGGTGGGCATGTGACATCTGCTCTAGCAGGGCACCGCCAAAGCCTGCCTGTGTCTCTAGGGCCTTTACGACCTCGCCCTTCACAGCTTCCTTGATGCTTCCCTGAACAACACGCCAACAATTTATAGTCTGCATGACCAATGGGAACCCATACACTGGACGGCACAGCAGAACTTGCCAGTGTATGAGCTGAGGTAGTTGATTGCACCAGCAAGCTGCAGCAACAGTGTTCTCACCACAGCATGGTTTTCAACTGTAACATGGCATGCTTGACCAGAATGACTGGGTCAGTCATAACTGCCTACGTCACATGGGTCCCACCTGAGCCCAGTCATCATCTTGGCGCAGCAGGTACAGCAGCCCTGTCAGGCCCAGGGAGCGCTGACTCAGCAGCTGACTCAGCACCAGCCTCAAGTAGTGCTGAGTCAGCAAGGAAGCTGACTGGGCATCTGTGGGTGGCAGCAGGAACAGCAGGACTGCATCTGCTCTGAGGGAGTAGCGCCAGTGCATCTGACCAGGACCGACCACATGTAGCAGATCTGTGAAGAGCTTCTGGATTGGGTCGGGGTACTGCCCGCCAGATGCCTGCATTGGAGGATTGCATGGTGATGGGTTTAGGGATTGGGGATTTGGATGTCACCAACCTTGAAGGATTGTTACTATGTGTCACAGTGGTGACATGTTCACATGATGATGCCATGTAGATAACTGTTGACCTGAGGGTGTCCTGAGTGCTGGCGACATTGATGATTGCTGCTGTCGATCATGATTTTGACAAATCAACAATTCAAACACCTAAGCAACCGACCCACCCACCCGCCCCTCCTCCACTCAGCCAGTGACCTGGCTAGTCAATTAAGCAATTGACCAAACATTTGATCTAGCAAGCAAGCAATCGAGAATGCAAACAAGCAAGCAAGCAAGCAAGCAAGCAAGCATATGCAGAGCGGACCTGTGCAAGTGCAAGCTGAGGGGGTCTGATGAAGCGCAGAGCAAACATGAGGTAGCAATCCAGGATGGCCTGCTGTGCTTTGGGGCTGTTGTACTGACTGCCCGCCATCAGTGCAGCCACCAGGCCCGCCAGGGCAGAGGGCTGCCTGGAGACTGCCCTGAAGAGGGACTGCGCCCTTAGCAAGGCCGCAGCACCTTGCGCGACGCTGTCTTCTTTGGCTGTCTCTACATGACAGAGATGAGTTGTAGATGACTTGATCGGATGAGTTGGCTTTCCGCAGTGCCTGTGTGGGTGATCTGTCAGTTGTGGCGTGGACCGAAGTAATGCAAGATGCATGATGCATTGGACTTGAAGCATACATCACGCTCCAAGCTTGATACAGATTCACCAACAGCATCATTGCATACAAACAGTGCTCCTGAGAGCAAAACATGACAAGCTATCCCTTCTAAAAATAGGAGTTCTTGTTGCTTTCTGCACTGCATCTGCAGATGAGCACCGCAGATGCAGAGCAAAAAGCAAGCACAGGTCGGGCCAGACAGACCATCCTGAAAGTGGTCACAGTGCTTTTGGACCTACTGACGGACAGTAATCACCTGCTGCTGACGCATCATCAGCCTTTGCACTAGTAGTCACAGTATTGCTGCTGGCAGCCTCCCTCATTGCACCCCTCAAACTGTCTAACACCTCTGGTGCCAGATCATGCACTTGGTTGGTCAAGTCAGCCTGAGGTATGGGAAGCTTTGCTAGTGCAGCCAAGGGAACTGGCAGCAGCTGCATGATGTATGCCGGGTACTGCTTCATGCAGCTTTCTAGTGCCAGAACTGCTGTATCTCGTACCCCCTTGTAGCTGTGCAAGCTGAATTGCAGCAGCTGCTGCACAAGAGCCTGCATCATTATGCCCAACTCAGCAAACTGCAACTTTGGCAGTTTGAAGAGCATTGCAAAGCTGTCAATGCATACGTATGCACAGTTGTGGATCAGCAGCCTGCATTGTATGAGTTTCTGCGATGCTGCTTGAACTCATAGGGAACTGCAGACAGATCAGCCATGACATCACTCAGCATGTTCCAAAAGGCATTGTGACTTGACTGCAACGACATAGCTTGACTACAATGGCTTTGTAAGCTATATTGAACATTACACTGTCAACTACACACAAACTATGACACTACGCTTCATGTATACCCAAGCTGTGACCACATGTAGTACGAGGTGTAGCTATGGTGACACCACTAATCACGATGGCTCTAACTTCACAGGAATATGAACAAGAACAGTGCATGCACAAGAACATTGCACAACATTAACAACATGTGCAACATGTACGAGAGCATTGTCTAGTGCATGCTGACCTTGTGCATGGGTGGGATGCAGTCCAGGGGGGCTGAGGGGTGGTCACAGGTGGCCTGGCTCTTGTGGGCGGCCTGGCTGGCTCTCCACAGGCTGTGCAGGTAGGTCCTTTCCACCATCAGCCACCTGGGCCTCCTCCTACCCCATTTGCCACCCCCTTGGTACTGCACGGCAAAGACCAAGTTATGCAAACATGTCTCAGATGCAGTTGGGCTCAGATGCAGTTGGGGTAAATGGGCCAAGTCAGCAGCTGAGATTGAGCTATGCAAACATGACCCAGATGCAGTTCCCAATGGGCCGAGGCAGCAGCCAGCAATTGTGATCAGGCTAGGCTATCATGATCCAGATGCAGTTTTCAATGGCCCGAGGCAGCAGTCAGCAGCTGAGATGCACACAAAGTGGGGCTACGGCCAGACAGCTGTTTGTTGGAGTTCTGACTTGACCTGATAGATGTGATTCTGGCTTGCAATGGACTGTGCTGAAGTTGCCAACCTCATAGGAAGGTAGCGCTGCATGCATCTGGCTTGCATCAGCACTGCTGGTAACAAACAAGTCGCTTCATGATAGAGACAAAGAAAAAAGAGAGCATGTAAGCTCTGTCCAGCATGGACCAAAGCAGTGCCCTCTTGACTGATGTGCTGGCCTACTGATGATGCAGCAGGTGTTTGTGTGCTATTTGCTATAGGCCCACAATTTGCACCACAAGATCATTGTAAACACAATGACTACCACAGTCACCTGCCAACTCAGACCTCAGCAAGAAAATCTCAGACGAAGTTTGAGCTCTGAATATTTGTACTTGGCATGTGCATTGAAAGATAGTTGTGGCATTTGAGGTTGCAGGCGATGCACGGTTGTTTGCAGATGTCCCAGCAGCCGCGCATGCACAGCTGCTGGGACATCTGCAAGCAACTGTGCATGACCTGTAACCTCAAATGCCACAAGCAGGCACGGCTTGCAGATGTGCAGCATGTATAGGTGCTTTCTGAAGATGCATTGACATCCAACTCATGAGCATTGTGGAGGAATACATGAAATTGGACTGCAGTGGACAGTGTAGCAGATCTGTAGACAGACCTGCAAGGTAAGCTAACTACAGAAGTCTGTATAGTGAAAACATCAACCCTCAGTGATACAAGTGCAGAGCAGAGAATGTGGGTTTGGGAAGGGTAGGGGTAGATCAGGGTAGGGTAAGATGCATGATGATGATGCAGCATAGACACATACCTGGTCAAACAGCAATGCAGCCAACGGCGGATCAAAAGCCACATCCTGGTCACTCTTCCAAGAGCTGAAGCTGTCCATAGCTTCCTGGAACTCATGAGCTCCTCGACTCAGCATGCCGCTCATGACTCTGAGTAAAATCCCCAGAGTCTCATAATCATTTGCCCCAATGAATCCTGCTGCAGCAATGAGACTCTTGGCTGTTGCATCCCTGATTTCAGGGCTGCCAATCCCTAGGGCTGCAGACCCTACCAGAGCTAATTTCTGCCCTGTGGGGTTTGGCAAATTTGCAGAAGTGAAATCAGGAAGGGCACTGCGTAGCCCATGATGGGCGCCTTCAATCTGGATCAGCAGACCCTGGATGGTCTCTTTAGGGTATTTGCTGCCCTGTGCAGAGCCCTGACTAATGTCCTGCAGCTGAGATGCAGCACCAACTAAGAAGGTTTGCATCAGTTCCTGCGCAAACTGGGTCTGCTGAGAATTGGGCTGATGCCATTTAGGCGCATGTTGCCTGGTGTGGCTCCCTTGTGCCTTGCTGCCCAGCCATGACTCAACACTAACGCCCTGAGGAGCTGTGTCAGAAGCTGAGCCTGACACACTGCCCGAGGTGGGGTCTGTTGGGGTGGGGGCAAATTGGTCCAGGGGGTAGCGGGCCGTCAGGCAGCCTAACACAGGAGACAGCAGCTTGGATGCTGCCCCTTGACCAGCCTGCAGGGGTAGTCAACATACTTTCAGAGCAAATACACACTCATACACATACACATGCACAGACGCGCATGCGTGCCATGCTGATGCATGGCATTCTCTGCACGGATTTGCCAGCCATGCGCATGCTTGTGCGCTGCTGCCATGCACATGCATGGCTGCCAAGCCCGTGCATAAAGCGAATGTCATCATGGCATGCTTTGATCATTGTGAGACAGTCGCAGGTACACAGGTTGGACCAAGTGCAATACACTTGTGTCAAATGACTTTCTGTGTGAGCAAAGCAGCTCTGAGCAGCCGCCTCAGGAAGTTCTTTCGTGACCTTGTGGCTGCGTCATACAACAGCTGCTCACTGAGTAGCATGCAAGCCACCTAGCCCTAGCAGTTCTGTCAGACATCTCTGCTCAAAGTGGAATGTGGGCAAGGGATGGACATGTCTTTTGGTCTGGGAAGCCGGGAGGGGGGTGAGGTGACCTTGGAGGGAGCAGCAAAGAGGGCCTTCAGGACTCGGATGATCTGAGACTTCAGGGGCAGGATGGCGGGCCCCAGGTGAAGGGCTGTTGCAGCTGCCAGCCCCACTAACCAGTCCAAGGTGGTTTCCTGAACCTGCATATCAGCACAATCACCATTCAGAGAAATATGATGCACACACACATCTGTACTGCCTACAAGGGCGCAACACCAAGACGCTGCTATTAATATGTATAACACAAGTCCTTCTTGGGTACGCAGGCAACAGGTACAACTGCGCCTAAACTAGGTTCCAGCAGCTATGTCATGCTTGCTACAGAGGCCAAACTAAATGTGTCTGGCACAGACACAGTATAGCACCGCTCAATGTGTCTGTAGCGGACAGGCTTAATTTTGCCTTTGCAAGAAGCATGCAGCAGTGTTGTTCTGCTCACAGAGTGGTGTTTCCATCAGATTTGCAGCGACTGCAGCTGTGCAAGTGCCGACGCAGCCACCATAAGATGCTCAAGGTTTTTCTCCTCATTGCATGCCAAGGGTATGCCGCCCCAATACTGTGCGGCTTGGGAGATGGAGAGAAACTTTTGTCCCTACTTTTGTGTTGTTTTTGTGAGAAGCTTTTGTGTTGTTTTTGTGAGAAGCTTTGGGAAGATTGTGGGAAAAGTTCAACAAGCATTTTGTCCTTGAGAGCATACCTCCAAGCTCATGCAAGGTTTCAGACCTGGCATGAGCAGGGCCTGGTGTCTCTCAAGAGAGTACACTTTTCTGCAATTAACAGGCGTTGCAGCTTGGAGTGGTGCTCTGCGTTTTACATGTTCTCAGGTACAGACAGCAAATCTGCTTGAACAGACACAGCGAAGATTCTGAAGTTTGATTGCCTGCTGAATGCAGCGCATGCCAAACTGCAGTAGTCCAACCAGAAAAGAATGTAGCAGCTTGGCTGACACAAAGCAGCGCCAATTGCCATCACACAAGCTGCAACTGGTGATAAGTCTGAGCAGTGCTTGTACATGTATGGCCATTGCTGCAGACTGCTGCAAATTGCTGCATTCCTTGCATATGCTGTCCTCATGAAGCCTAAGGGAGAACTGTCATGAGACTAACAAGCGACTGTTGGCAGTCCTAAAGATAGCTCTACTTGTGCTGGAAGCAACAGTTTGTGGACTGTAACCCACTCTATAAAATCTACCACTTCTGATAGTTTTCAGAGAGTGAGTGAGTCCACAAGCTATTACTTCCAGCATAATGACAAACACAACTAACCCAGACTGACCGCCTGTCAAGGTACCTAGTGTTCTACTGTTCAAATATAAATGCATATTCCTCCAAAATGGCTCGAGCCATTTGTGACCGACATTCAGATGTGTTGAAGAAACGGGAGCTATAAAAGGCAACCATGCAGCAGATGCTGCAAGCCCAGTGGCTTTGCAGCAAGAAACTATCACCTTGGCCTATCTGACAGGGCTAGACTACTCCAAAAGAGCGTGACATGACCCAGCCAGGCTTGCATGCCATGACAGTAGCCGAGAAACAGGACAAGTAACTGTAGTGACAGTAGCAAGAAACGAGATGTGCCATTCCATACTGCAACAAAAAGGCCTTTTCAAGCACGCATCCAGCAGACGACAATTGGAGGTCATGCATCCAGGCGTTTCCTGCAGGGATGCATTTGGCACAGCAGTTGCCTTGGAAGGTGTTGCCACATGCATGCCTAGAGTATGGACATGCTTCTTGGTTGACCTGTTCCTACCCCAGGCCAAGCGCTAAGCGCTCTAAGCTGCCAGTGGTTTAGCTTTAAAGCCTTTATGCTGCCAGTGGTTTAGCGGTGCCCATGCATCATGAAGCACCTGCCACAATACAGCAGCAGACTGCAGCAGGTTTGTCATGAGCCATGGGCGCCGCTAGACTCTTCTGCTGCATATTGACAATCAGCTTGTGACTTTTTGCATGTGACACCAGATTACCTCGTATGCACCTTGTGTAAGCAAGATTCACAATGTAACATGTACCATGATGAGTATGTGCTGTATCACATGTCTGCATACCTTGCAATTTTGGCATCCACTGGTAGGGATTTGACATTGGATTCCAGATTAGTTCAAGAGAAATATGACTGTGGAGCAGCTGGTCTGCAAACATCAGTTGCCACACACATCTCAATGATCCCATGAGCTTGTGCTAGTACTCTGTGCCATCTGTCTACTGCAAAGCTTGCTTACACCAGGAGCACTGCTCCCCTGAGGCATGTTGTTGATCTGTCCTACTGGCCAAACGTCACACGCACATCCAGGTATAACACATGCTGCTGACTCTTACCATGACAGACAGACAGCAGCATGATTCAGTTGGAGTGTGAGAGGCATTTGTCGTGTGGGATTACAAAATGTCTGGCCTTTTGTGATTGAACAGAACTAATCCCAAACCTGCAGGCCCAACGCATTGCAGCAGACACACCACAGGGCATGCAGTGGTACTCAGAAATGCATGTTGATGCAGGAGATGGGCCCTGCTGCTGTCAACATGAGTCTACCGACTAATGTACAACAGCATGGTGGCAAATGACTGTGACCATACCGATGTACATCAAGAGGTAGACACACATGTGTGTGACTTGCAGGAGCTGACATCAGATCCAGAGGTGTGGGAGCTGTTGATTAACTAAAGTTGGGAGTTACAGTTCACCAGCAACTACCACACCTCTGGAGCTCCTGCAAGTCACAGACATTCAGCTCCTGCAGCTATAAGTCAACCTAGTCCACAACATGACTGTTTGTTGCCATAGCCGGCTGTGCTGGCCTTCACACTGGCCTGGAGACTCTAGACTCATGTCTGATTGATGAAGTCAGATGCTATGTCTCAATGTGCTTTGCTACATGTTGCAGCACTCAACTTTGTCACTGTTCTCTGTACAGAGAACAGTGACAAAGTTGAACGTTGCAACACTGTGAGCCCTGATCAAGACTTGAAAGATGATGCTTGGCTGAAGGCAACCCAGGTAAGTGTGCTGAGCTAAGTGTGCAGAGCAGCAAAGCTCAGGATGACGCTTGGAGCCTACAGCTTAGCTGCACATCCAAACTTGGTCACAAAGTCAGTCTGATTGCTTGACATTTGGGCCTGGTGTGTCAGCTGCTACTGGATGAAGTGGGGCAATCAAGTGATGCCAAGGGAACCTTCAAGGATGTGCTTAGCAGATTGTGTAGTGTCTAGCAAATACCATGCTGCTCATTGGGCTGAACAAAACTTGCTACAATCACTTAACACAATGTTATGGAAAGTCAACCGAGCCTCCAGCAATGATGACCATGGTGCAGTGCTTGATGACTTTCAAACATGCTGCTTAAGCTTGTACTTACAAAAGACAGCTTCTGAAAAGCACCACTTGCTTCATTGGAGCAGTACACATCAAGCAGCGTTTGTGCAAGACTGAGAAGCTGTGATGAAGCTTGTTGTGATACTGACAGACCAGGCTTGTGAGAACTTCACAGCCAGCCAGAGTGAGGCGCATTTCTGACTTGATCAGTTATGCAGCATTGAATCAGCCAATCTCAACAGACATGAATATGGGTAGTGGTGTGGTAAGATGGGAAACCAAACCACACTGCTTTTCACCCAGATGTCCAGTAGGAAAGTTGACCCTGACATACATAGCTGTCACTCTGTGTCTAGCTTCCGCAATACGCAAGATTCACTGTCTGCTTTGTTCCATCGCATTTTGACTTTGGTCCAATGTTTATGTGACTCCTTAGGGGTTTTGAGGTGGGCAGAAAGGATTCAGCTTGGAACATGCCAAACACAGAATTGTTGACGACTTTGTTTTTTGTTGGTGTATGTCTGGATTTCACTATTGTGACCATTGATGTTCAGTGTCCTGACTCCATGCACCTCACCATTGCCAGCTGAACAAGACCAGGTCCATCACAGGAGCAGCTGGCCTACCTTTGACATGCGCCCAGAGCCAGCTGTGCCATCGTGCTTCACCTCTTCCTCGATCTTGCCCAGCAGTGGCTTCAGCAACAGCTCCACACAGGTCTCAGGAGCAGCCCAGGCAGCAGCATTGCAGATGAGGGCTGTCTCATTGGTGACAGATGCCAGGGTGGTGGTGGTCACAAAGCGTGCCAGCTGCTTGATGGCATGCAGCTGCAGGTCCTTAGGCAGGCGAGCAAACAGCAGCTCCATCATTGGCCTGCAGCAACACACAGCTCAGTGGGACAAGTCAGCATGTTTGTGTGGACTTCTGCAATACATGATTACATGATTAGTCAGATCATGCAACAGGCAGGAAAATCTGCAGCTGCCCACAAGCCCATCAGAGTTTTGACCAGATTGTGCGTGATACACTGGCGCAGCATAGCACAAACACCAGGCGTGGTTTTGCAAAAGACACTGTGTACAGCAGCAGCATATGGCAATCAATTGACTGCTTGCAAAACTTAAAACCAATCGTCGCTCTGAGCTATTGCCTATGGTCTTAGCTCTTTGCTGCCGCTTTGAAAGGCTATCATTGCTATAAAAGACTCAACTTTTTGTTCTGAAATAAGTTTCAGCTGCACTCTCAAAGAGAACTGAACTCTCACCTAAACATACTGTTGCCCTCCAGCAGGAAGGATGCAGAGTCAGAGGCAGCAGAGGAGGCGTTGCCCTGCACTGCTGCATGATCACTGCGCGTCTGAGGCGCCTCCAGGTTGCCCAGAATGCCAAACACCCGAGACAGCAGCTCTTCCACCCATTCTTCCGTGTACAGGGGCAGCGAGCCAGGACCACTCTGCAGGTCAGCCAGAAAGGCGTTCTGATCTTGGTTGCTATAGTCTGACCTTGTGTGCATCTGATGCATGGGAATGCCATGATAACAGGTAGTAGCATCAGAGATACACATGGTCTTTTGTTCCTTGCATAGTTGCACCAAAACACAGCCTACAAAGCAACAGTGAATATGTATTTCTGATACCACCTTTGATCTGCAGAAGTGTATGCAGTCTGAGCCAATACATCAGTGAGTTCCATTTCAGTACAGCCGGAGGACGAACACCTCAGGGCCCATATTTCCCCATTCATGACACAAATTTTGGGGTGTAATGTCAGCAACAACCAAAGCAAGTCTTGTCGAATTACCTGCAGAGTACCCACACTGGACAGCACCACGCTGTAAAACCTGAAGCAGGCCAGAGTCTTACGTGGGTCGTTAGCATCAATGCCAGGTAGCGTGGCCATCATGGCTCCTGCTACTGCCTGTGCCCCTGCCTCCTGCAAAGACATGTAATCCGGGTCAAGTACATTACCAGCAAGCCAACAAGCATGGCTCCTGCCACTGCTTGTGCCCCTGCCTCCTGCAAAGAAATGCAATACATGTCAAGTACATTACCAGCAAGCCAACAAGCATGGCTCCTGCCACTGCTTGCGCCCGTGCCTCCTGCAAAGCAGTGTGATTCATGTAAAGCACGCCACCAGCAAGCCAACAAGCATGACTCAGGTACATACAGCCCCTTGGGCGCAGCATTGATGCATTATACACAAGGTACCGTATTCCTACTTGAAAGGCACAGGCACACAGTGATGCATGTCAAGTACAATACCAGCAAGCTTAGCAAGCCAACATGCATGACTCAGATACGTACAGCCTCTTTGGCACAGCACCGAGGCTTCAGATGGAAATTACTATTCTCATACTTCAGCAGCACAGGCATGCGGAGTCGGCTAATCCATGTCTGCTGATTTGTCTCTATCTCTCTCTTTTGCTCATTTGTTTCTGCGGTGCATATTACAGTGCACAGGGGCAAAATTAGAGACTATGCAACATATCAGCTGCCCAACACAGAAGTCCACAGAGCACGTACCTTGTGCTCAGCTGCATCTACAGGGCCGCTTTCTGCGCTGTCAGGGTTTGGGGCGAAGCCTGTCAGCAGGAGCGGGCGCACACAGATGGCAAAGGTGTGGATTGCACTGACCAGCTGATGTGTGGCTGACACACTCTCCAAGGCCACCTGCAGCAACAGTGTTTGTCTCCAAACCCAATTCTTGAGACGTTGAGCACAATCACAGTCACAGGAAGCCCCAGAACTGTTGAGGATCTCTGGTGTTTCCAATACATCTGGCTGTTGTCGGGAGTTTGTGCATGGCGGGGGGTTGAGCATGGCAACAGTCACAGAAAATCTTGGTTCTTTCAGATCAATTGTGGGTGCATCAGTTGACCTCAACTCAGCACTGTTGTGAATTAAAGTAGGTGATTCACATTGAACATGCTGTGTTGTTGCTTTCAACCAGCCATGACTCTACAGCTTGATTTGCACTGGCATGCAGCAGCAGGATGATGTATATCAGCACTGCCAATGCGGTCAGCATGTGGTGTGGACCAGCTGCCCTGACCATATGACCCACACTTTCATGTCTGTGCGTATGCACAACACAGGTTGGATTGATGTCAGATTGGCAGCGTACCTGGAATCTGGTCTGCACCAGGGGGAGCACCAGGTCTGGCGCAATGAAGGCCATCTGGGAGAAGGCAGAGCATGCAGCCACAGCCAAGGTGTTGTCCTGCAACAACACAACAGATGCCCGGTACAATACTGGGCTTCTCAATAAATTGACGCCGAAAGGCATAGTCTTTTCTTTTCTTTTCTTTTGTCTTTTATTTTCTTTTCTTTTTAACAGATGCCCACTGCTGCCACTGCACAACTGAGGCGACCAAATTGCAGTCTGGCTATCAAAACACTGATGCAGACAGATCAGATGTTGTAAGGATGGTACAGTTTCTAAGACACTGCGTTGATGGTGCGGCAACTCTGTGAGCAGCAGAATTTGTCAAGGTGCACTGACCAAAACTCGGTGTCTACACGGATGAAGCTGTCCCCAACAGTGATGAACCCTCAAGCTGGACAGACTCATCCTACTGCTGACATACTGGTACAGTTTCTAAAGTGCTATACTGCTGACACTGAGGTACAGTTGATGAAGTTCCTGCAGGCTTGCTTGATTGATGTCCTTACACGCCCTTACATGCCCCTGCATGCCCTGACATGCCCCTTACATGCCCTTTACATGCCCATGACATGCCCCTTACATGCCCTTGCATGCCCTTACATGCCCCCTTACAACCTACCTTGCTGTACTGAGCCTTGTCTGCCATACGCAAGACAATCTGAGCTACCCTGCGCTGAGTCTCTGTGGACACATGCTGTCTGCCATTGGACACTGCACCATTGCCGCTGTCAGCCCCTGTGCCATTGCTGATCTGGCCCTGTGGTGGTGCTGCCTCCTTGGCTAGGCGCTTGTTCAGGTGCTTGCACAGCGAGTTTACAAACTTGGCTAGGTATTTGTTCCACCTGCATCAGGCATTAGGCGTCAGGCTTCAGGCAGCAGGCATCAAGTGTGAAGTCAGAAGGCAGTATGCTGTTCAGGTAGTGTGAAGTCAGAAGGCAGCATGATGATCATGGTGGTTTGTTAAGAAGGACCTCTAGAGACGTTTGGTAGCTACTGACCGGTAGTGTCTATGTAATAAACGACGTGTTAAAAGGGACCTCTAGAGACGTAAAATAGCTAATGCCCAATAATGCCTGATAGTGTATCTGTCACAACAAGGCTACAGCATCACTAAGGCTGCATCAGCGGCTACAGCGAAGCTAGCCCAACTACAACAAACTCAGTTGTGCCAGGTTGATGTTACCTGCAACAGCTTTGCCAAAAAGGCTTTGCCACTGTCAAAAGAAACATGGGTGTCTGTTTATTGTCCTTGACAGCACCCTTGTACTCACGTAGGTTTCCGAGCATGTCTATGATAACTGTGTTATTAGAATGTGTGTTCAGAACTTGACAGCAACAGGTCGTGCTTTTTGGCTTTTTGGCGGCTAGGCTACACAATCATACCTGCAAGGAACTTAGGATGCTGCCTGAGAAGGCTCGCATAGTGAATGCTGAAAGGCTCAAAACCTTATTTCTTTTCGTACCTGCCGTTGTTACTGGGGTGGAAATATTGCTCCAACAGGTCCACCAGCTGCTCAAGCTGACTCAGCACCACATCCACACCTGGGGCATCTTCCCCTTGTGGGTCTTGCCCCTGCAGGGGCGCTTTGCCGCTGCCGAATCTGGCAAGTCTGGGGTTGCCACTGCTGTGAGGGCTACTGAGGGTGGTGGCCAGAGTGTAGACAATGATCTTGCCAGCAGTGGTGGCTAGTGTGTGCACCTCACCATGGAACAACGCCATTGTCACTGGAGAGTTTGCACTGCCTGTGTAAGCACAGAGTGTAATTAACTATGTGAATATTCTACGTGTGTGGGCATGGGTCTGACAGCTGCATTGCTTTGATCCTTTGCTTCTTAAGACAAGGAGTTACCACCTTTTGTAGTCTTTGTTCTGAGTTGAAGGTGGCAGCAACCTCCACAAAGTGAAGCTGAAATTTGCAGCAGTCTAGTCAAACATAGCGCCAAAAGTGTGAGCCGCAATGCAACAAGCTGGTTCATTGCTGCGTACTGCAAGGAAGGCAGACAATGGCCAAATACATGAATGAAAGAATGCACACATGCATGGACAAGGTGTGTGTGCCGCAATGCAACAAGCTGGTGGACTACTTCATACTGCAAGGGAGGCAAACAATGGCTGAAAGCATGAATGAAGGAATGAATGCACACATGCATGGACATACTGAAGGGTGGGGTGGCGCTTGCAGTGCCCACTGGGACCTGGAACGCCCATTGGAGCTGGTTGAAGAGACGGGGCATGTAAGGGCGCCAATCGATCAAGCCTGCAGGAAGAGTAGCAACTATACCTCAGTATCTCAGCAGCATAGAAGTGTCACAAACTGTACCAGTGTGTCAACAGCGTACACCAAAGGCAGCACAGCACAAAGTGCTTTTGACCCACTGCAGTGTCAGGCACCCTCATCAACATTGACAATGCGTGCTCTATGATGGGATCAGGAAACAATCTGCTTTTGCCTTGAAACTTTGGAGTCTTAACCATAATATGGCTATTACTGGTAGCCTTGCATCTTGCTTGACCTGTGCTAGCATAGACTAAGAAACCTAGTAGAGGTGCTGAATTAGTCACCGACATTGAGAGGCATGTAGGCTGTAGCATGGCACTAGCAGACAATCCCGTTTTAGTTTTTGCATTGACATTAAACAGGTGCAGGAATGTTGTGCTGGTGGTCTCCAGACCTTGAGTGTCATGCTTGGCCACTTGGGCAAACATGAGCATCCATTGGCCCCTCCAAAACTTATTGTGGGCATCAGCTTCCCACAACACCATCCAGTCAGCAATCCTGTCATTCCAGCCTTGCTCCCCCTGGGACAGGCCATGAGTGGGCAGGAACAAGGATAGCCACCCAAGTGCCTGCATCACACTTGGCTCAAACTTGGCTTATATGGGTTTCAATTCAGCACTGCCGATAGCTCTGTGAGTGCGACCGCAGTCACTCCAAACACCTTTGGTCAACTACGAACATGCTCAGAGATGCTTGTGCAGGGATACATTGCTGCCTTCATATACTTTTAACATGCAGCCATTTTGAGCAGAACTTCAATTTCCTTTGCAGTGGTCAGGCATTTGGATTGTGGGTATGAGCACAAAATGGGCCTTCTACCTCTTTCTGCTCACACACACAATCCAGTCAGTCACAAGGCAGAGAGGGGTTTACCTGTTGCGCTGTGGGTGTGTGCAGATTCTGCAAGGCTGGTCTCAATTCCTGCCAGACCTCCTCTGCACTGCCTGAACAACATCGCATGGGTGTGATGAAATCAGTGCGTTGTTGGGTCTGGCATGACCCCCAGGTATTGCCATGAGGGCGCTATGCGCACACAAGTATGTTAAAGTCATGAGTCACACATGCAGTGTAGCATCAGTTGCGCCAATGTTGCAGAAACCCGCTTGTGCATGTACAGAGAGAGCAAAGCGTGGCTTGTAAACCCAGGCATGAGCACGGTATACACCCCTTGATCAAAGGCACCATGTCGTGTCAAAATAGACTTCAGTACATACCAGCAGGGAAGAAGCGTCTGCAGCGATGCACCAGACTGAATAGGGATGACTGCTTAGTCTCCAAAATCAGAACCCCTACAAGAAGCAAACAGGTGTGAGTAAGGCAGAGGAATGGAAATTAATGTCCATAACGAGTCCTGCAGACAAGGGTTTGGCTCACAGTCAATCCAGAAGTAATCATGGCTGTATGGATGAGAGCATGAAGCAAATATGAGGGTTTACAGCAACTGACTAAGCATGCAACAGATCTGCAAGCATGTAAGACATGTTCTATGTGGCAGATACCATGCTGGCTTACCTTCATATGATGCGTTGGATGATCTCAAAGATGCATGCAGAACATTGTAGAGAGGGCGCCATGGCACGATGATATTGATCTGATGCCTCCATGTCCGCAGAAGTTGTGCAGCTGCAGAAGCCCAGCGAGCCTGCAACATGCATAACTTGAAGTGAACAGCATAGCATGGGCGTGGGTGCAACTGAGAATACGAAGGTGCAAATGAGAATACCAAGGTGCTTGGCAAGAAGTTGCTGAAGCATACCTGAGCTGCTGAATTGTGCTCACACTGCAGCAGAATGTCAAGGATGGTATTTGCAGCGGTGTTCAGATCTTCTGATCTGTAGTCTCCTTTGGCTTGCAAGTAGCTGCAGGCAAGCCAGGACACATTCCTTGCTTTAATTCTAACACAAGAATATCGGACGGTCACAGCGTCTGTTGCTTCTAGCTATATGCTTATGCCAAATCTTCGGACGGTCAAAGCGTCCGTTGCCATGCGTCGTCAAGGTGCAAGTGAGCCAAGCAAAGGCACATCGAGGGTTAGCGATGCATGCCTGTTGAACAAGGACAGCCATTTCAACGTGAGCACGGGGTCATGGTGCTGCTGCCACTCTCTGGACCAGCCCGCCACAATTGCAGCGAAGCGCTTGGGCTCTTCTTCCGTGGCTTCGCGAGCCACGTCTTCCGGTAGCCATTCTCTCCACAGTCTCATCAGACTGACAGGAAGACAAGGACAGCAACGCTGCCAAGGGGGCTTCTTGAACAGAAGGACTTCAAGTGTGAGACTGCAAAGCAACGAGGGGACTGGCCAAACAGGCGAACGAACAATAGGCGATCGCGATCAAGGTGCAATAGGTCAAAGGATAAACGCGGAACGAAGCCAAGGTCAGCTGTCAACTCTTTCGATGGCGGATTGAATCAAGCCCGCTTCGATGTGCGTGGTTATGTGCTGCACAGTGACAGGGCCTGCGAAATTTCTTGTAGAGCCTACACACTTTTTGTTGTTGACTTCGGACAGCGAGCATCACGTGCACAATTGAGGCGCCGTGCGTACCTTGAACGCCACAGACATTCCATTCTCCTCTCCTTGCATGCATGTTGATCTGTGAATTGATCCGACAGTCCATGCAAGTGTATGTGTGCTGTTGATGCCGATAGGCTTCGAAGAATACTGCATCGCGCCAAGACAATCCGGAGTGATATTGCTGCAGGTCAAGATCTGTAACACATACGATGTCCGCGCTTTTTAGCAGCTTACCGCCTGAGACAGCACAGAAACGCGTCCAAGACCATGCAGGAGCAACAGTACCACCGAACAAGCGGCCTAAGCTAGAGTCTGCTCAGCCCCAAAACACAACAGTCAAGGAAGCTCAGCTTGTGGGTCAAGATCACGTCGCAGCCGCTCTGATCAAAATCACAACACACATAAGCTCAGGTCGAAAGTTCACGAAAGCTTCAGAGCTGCTGCGGAAGCTTATTGCTGACCAAAAGATAGGACAGGAGCACTCCAAGCTTGTCTTCGAGGTGGTGCTCTACCCTCCTGTTCACTGAGCTGCAGCCCTGACTGCACATTCACGGCATTTCTTCTGCAAACAGTTGCTCAACCACATTAGTGTCTGTAAATCTGTTTGCAATCTCAGGCTCTAAAAGCCTCACTGCGAGACACCAAAAACACAGAAGACCCGCAGCTACGAAGAGAGTATACCAAGCTTTTCACACTGGCCAGCAAAGCAGAGGTGTGCCTCTGCCATGCATGCTGATGTGATTGATCTGTGCATGAATGTGCGATACTGACATACTGTGTACATCACAAAACGCTTCCAAAGCTTTGACCTTGTTTGATTTCACATCCTAGCATGGCACCTCATCAAGCTAATGCACCTATGGCCTCAGATCGAGTGCACCTGGCAACAGTGTTGCGTATAGCAATCTTGGCTTTTTGGTCCCCATTCTCTGTTTGCTTGCACCCCAGGGCTTGCGTGTGCGCCCTGGGGAGCCCTCAAGCCCTCGAGGTGCCCTGCAAAACCCTCACGCTGTGTAGCAAGGCAACCATTGTTTGGATCACACAACTACGTCCACTCATCAACCAGCTGTCTTTCCCTAGGGTAGGGTATAGTCCTGAGTGCATCCAGTTATAAGGTCCTGTGTTGGCAGTCAGCATATCAACGCCTTGCACAGGACTGCTTCAGAGCATCATTTGCCTTGCACGCAGCAGATATTCACACCTCGAGAGCTGTCTCAGCTGGACGTCTATGGCACCTGGGCAGTCATTCGCAACCGGCTGCACACAGACGATAGTTTTGAGTTCAACAAGACACTCAAAGGCATCAAGGAAAGCATACTGCATCTGCCTGATGCTACAGAGCAAGATGAACAAGCTCTACAGGCCGTCAAGGTCAGAAACATGATAACATGTGTGATGAATGTTTAAATCTGCAGCTGGCTTGACGAGCATATCAGTGTCTGTTATTTGACACCTTCTCCGCAACAGAACTGGTATGTTTGTTGGGGACACTCCAACTTGGTATGGTAGCATACAAGTTTAAATCACATGCATATCACATGCATAGGGCACACAGCTGCCGTTCTGGCCTCAACTGCCTCACTCAAACCTCACACATGACCTGAGTATTGCCTGCATTCAGTCTCTGGTTGTGAATGCCTGCCAGCAATTAACACCAAATCGCCTGTAGCTAGGCACCAAGGGGCAACACATGCATACAGCTGTTGACAATTTGACCAATGAATTGCTCAAAATTGCGTCTTGCTCAAGTTTGCAAAGAAGAGACATCAAGTCTTGTGCGTAGACAAATGCAAAAGCTGAGTGCTTGCTGAAGTTTTTGATCAAAAGCAGCCTGGTGTTCAGGCTAGACTCCCTGAGGAGCCTCAGCTACCTGAGCTGGATGCTGTGGAGGATGAAGAAGCTGAAGCACCAGAAGCTGACCCCTTCGGGTTGAATGCCCTTGTACCAGAGAAGAAGAGGTAGGCACTGCTGCTTGGCTTCGTTCGTGACAGACACGCACTCCTAGTTGCATAGCACTGTTGCATAGCACTGTTGCAAATCTGCATGTAGCTGCTTTGCATTGTCGTAGGAAATGCTCCCGCTGAAGTGCTAGAGCTTGCAGTCAAGGTGCTTGCAGATTTCAAGCTGTACGCTGCCCTGTTGCTTGCAGTTGCAATTTGTACAGACACAGCAGGTCGACATGAAATGGTTGTCAAAGGTACACATTTATTGTCAACAGTGCTGGACATGAGTGTTGTGCTGCGCTTGAAGCAAACATGCAGCTGGTGTGTCACCACGCATCTAGAGTCATTTTCAGATGTCCGCGTCTCCTCATCACGTGTTTTTGCCTGTTGCTAGGAAGATCAAGCTGGCAAAACCCAGCACCTGGTCAAAAGAGGAGATCATAGGCATGAAACGAGAAGCCTTGCTGGACTGCTTCAACACTATGAAGGCATGTTATGGCCATGCTTGGGCCAGGACCTCCGTTGACCTGGCAACCGAGGTAAAACGGCAAGTTTCTTAAATTTTTGTTTTTTTATGTTTTTTTTGTTGATTGATTCTGGTCAAGAAAGAATGTTTCTTTCTTCAGGCTTGAACAGCCTAATGAAACCATTGTTTTGAGATTGTTTCGATGTGGCTTGCTGAGATGCCTCCTTGAGTCATCTGCTGTGCTCTGGTGTCTGAGCAACTCACTCACTCAAGCTCATCGGGTCCTTGACTAGAAAGTTCCATAAGGCTGATATTGAATTTGCTGACGAGTCATGCTGGCAGATGTCTGCAAGCAAGAAAGAGCTTTGGTCTTTCTGCTGGCCTCTTTGGCATTCTGCCCAAAGTGCCTTTGTCTCTGCTCATATCACTGCACGCTGTACTCCAGTACACAACTGTCGTGTACGCCTGGTACTGGCAAGGGAATTGTAGTGATCTGTGTCCATCAATTTTAAGCAGTAATGGCTTTGTAATGCTGCTGCTAGAGGAGAAGAGGAACATTACAGGCTGTGGCCGGTCAATAAGTCTGATAGCTGCTGTGTGCAGGACTTAGTGCAGCAAAGAGGGAGGTTCTGCAGCTTCCAGCAGTCGCGCATAGATGAGCTCATGCAGTTTGTCAACCAGCAGCGCCTGAAGCGGAAACAGGTGAACTTGCGTCACCTGATTGATGCATGATGCCTTGAACTGTCGGCACAAGCGACATGATGGCACCACCGTTCTGCAGCAACAAGCTCATGCAAGTGCGCAGCTACCATGTTACAAAGCAGTTGTTGTCCCTGCTAGTTCAAGCATGTCTTGCGATTGGTCTGATGTCCTCATGTCACTTTGAGTGTCCAAGTTGGACAAATTGAGAACGAACTGGATGAGAGAGCTTTGGCTGGTGTCAATGCAGGGATTTGGTGGCTCAGCCAAGCAATTGCAAAGGGATACAACAGCCTTTGAGAATGCCAGGAAGGAGTGGGGCCGAGCTACCATCTCTGCCAGGGGCAAAGTTGGGGCTGGGGGTGATCATCAGGCTGAAACATGGCTGGGATGACACACTCCGATATATGCAAGAAGTGCATGGTGTTCAGGGCAATGTGCCACGTTCATTCAGCAGCCCACATGCATGTGCAACAATGATTATGACTCGACATGTCTGTACCATCTGCCGTGAGTCTTGTCAACTCTGGCTTATTAGTCTAAAACCCATCAAAATAAATATTATATTGCATCAGCAAATACCGTAGTCCATTTGATGTTGGTCAGCAGGTGTTTAGCTGCCTTTATTACAAATTTTGGATCATCAGGTTGTGCCTGCCATTTCTGAGAGCAGAGCTCATGTCATGTAGTGCAACTCTTGCATTGTACAAGTTGCTGACATAAGGAATTTTGTTGTTGCCAGAGTCTGCCAGAGCAAGTTGCGTTGACAGCATTGTCGAAGCCTTGAATGAAGTTTGCAATTGCTGCTGCAAACATGCATATAGTTGCTGCTGAAAACCACTGGATCCAGGCTGATATCAGCCTCAAAACCCAATTCAGCAGAGCAGCTGTCTGTATGCAAAAGATGGGTTAACCCAGCACAGTATGATACCATCCAGAGGATGCTTGACCTGCTTTTACGATATTTATGCTAAACACTTCCAAATTCTTTCAACCACACCTCATGCCTCTTGATGTCATTCTTAGACACACTGGAGTTGATGCGTTCAACAGCCTGCAAGCACCATTGGTTTTCATGTGAGTACCTCAGCATGCAGCATGATACATTGTTATGAGCAGGGGGCAACAAGGGTGTTGTTCACAAAACCCACGAAATGTTGTGCCCAGCATATGCATTGTGACGGTGCAGGCCTCCTGACACGCTAGCACTGTGCCTGTTACCCCAACTCTGCCAAATGCACACAGCATGCATGCACTACGCGCAATGTGTGTAGGACCCTCACTTGCAGTAAGTCCTCCATCTTGATGGGCTCATGCACATCTTCCTTACTCATGGCTCTGCAGCAAACAAATCAATGACATCGCTGGTATTGGTCCATCTCTGACACAATCAATACAAAAACATGATAAAGAGTCTGTTGCATGGCATGCATGATGCCCAATTGGTCAGGGTATCATGTGCATACTGCTGCACAGTTGGCTGTGTAATGGGTATTAACAATAGGCTGTTCTCAACAGACAAATTGCCACAGTGCACATTTTCTTGTATGGTGACGTTTTGGCTTACCTGATTTGCTCAGGAGTCTTGCCCATGATTTTGCGCCGCATGCCGTTCATGGCAGCATCTCTGCACACACCAGTGATGTCATCTCCAGAGTAGCCAGCCGTCTTCTCGGCCAGCAGCTCAAAGTCCACTTCAGGCTCCACCTCTACACCCTGCATTCATTGATTTCACTTGGTACCTGACCGTCTGGGGTGTACCGCCAGTCGTGACTCAGCAGACATCTTGACTTGACTGCACAGGTCCACAGCACCTCACGTTACAGTCGTTCCTCAGATGGTGCAATGCAGACCAGTCCAAAAATGATCTGCACAAACTCTACTTGGGCATTCAGCTGTCCACAGTTTTGGTAGGCTCTTGGTAAAACTCATGTAATATTATGACTTTCCACGTCGGCATCCACATGCTTGGTCTAGGCAGCTGCAAGATTGCACGAAATATAGCAGCATGTGTGAAGCATCTCGGACGGCGAGCAAGCATGTTACTTGTTGACAAGCTACCCTGACAATATGATCAAGCACAAAACCACTAGTGTGCAAACTTGCAATGCAAGACTGTCGGCATTGTCCATAGCACAGCACAGCACAGCACATCACAGCACAGCATAGCATAGCAGAGCACAGCATAGCAGAGCAGAGCAGAACATAGCAGAGCATAGCAGAGCATAGCATAGCATAGCAGCATAGCATTGTTTCCCAGAGCATAGCATGATTTAGCACAGCACAGCGTACCATAGCACATGACTCTGTTGCAGAAAACATGTGAGTATATCTTTTGTGTGTTCCATAGCAGCATGGAACGACTTGTTTCATTCAAACTCAGCATTCTCAGAAATTTCTCGTAGGCATTGTCTGCTGACTCCTCTGATGAGTCCTACAGTCACAAAATGTAAATTGATTGAAATTGAGTGTATTACCTTGAGGTTGATGTGCATGAGGTCCTTGCGTTCAGAGGGGCCAGGCAGGGAGATGTAGATGCGCTTCTCCAGGCGCCGCCTCAGGGCCTCATCAATGTCCCAGGGAAAGTTGGTGGCCGCCAGCACCATCACCTGCATGTATTGCACCAACCACTAGAACAGCAAAGAGAAGACAGCACCAACACCTGCGTGTATTGCACCAGTCAATAGAATAGGGAAGAAAAGAAAAGACAGCGCCTTTCGGCGGCAAATGTAAAGAGATGCCAAGTATTATACCGGGCTGCCCAGCCACCAGTCACTACTCACCAGGTAGAGATTGCCACTGTCAAGGGCAACTGGAATAACACAGGCTTCACAGTTGACCCAAGCCTGTCTGTGAGTGCGTGCCATTGACAATGAATCCTCTGCAAGCAAGTCTTGTGTGTGAAGGCGAGTGTGACGCTGGATGCTATCATTGGGCTGATGCATGAGGGGACAGCATATTGCCTCTGCTCATCTCCTTGAGCATATCCTTGCTTTACACGAGGAACTTGTGACCATCCCTCTGGGACTATACACCATGCTAAACTGTGGGAGGCTCTGCCAACTTTGAGTAAGTGCAAGAGAGAATGACCTGCTCCCTCTGACCATCTCCTCAACTATGGATATCCTTAATTTATACCAGGATCTTGCTAGTGTCTGTCAGTGTCTGTACTGTATGAGACATGATATATTGTGGGAGGCTCCGCCAACTTTGGGACAGTGCAAGAGACCGACCTGCTTCCTCTGCCCATCTTCTTGACTGTTGATGCCATCAATCTGCACCAGGATCTTGCGACTGTCCCTCCTGTAATGTCTGATAAACTGTGGGAGGCCTTGCAAACTTTGGGCCGGTGCAAGAGGGACCGACCTGCTTCCTCTGCCCATCTTCTTGACTGTCGATACCATCAACTTGCACCAGGATTCTGCTTGTGTCTTTACTGTTCAAGATGAAAAAACTGTAGGAGGCTCTGCCAACTTTGGGCCAGTGAACTCTGGGTGAGTGCAAGAGGGACTGACCTGCTTCCTCTGCCCATCTTCTTGACTGTTGATGCCATCAATCTGCACCAGGACCTCTGTCTTGACCCTCCTGGAGGCTTCGTGCTCCCCGGCCTGCCCCCTCGAGGCGCACAAGCTGTCAATCTCATCTATGAAGATGGTTGTCGGAGCCATGGCTCGTGCCATCTCAAACAAGCATCTCACCATGCGCTCACTTTCTCCCCTGTGACACAGTCAGGACATTTGCATGTTAGGTCACTGCCATGGAATGATTGGACACTACTCGCAGGTGGGGTGCAAGGTTCCTGAATTTTGACCAGGTTTTCCTGGGGAAACAGATACAAAACCCGAGACAAAAGCAGTGTTTGAAGCCAAAAAGACGCTGGCGGATGCAAACTGCAGTAAAGCGAACCATCAGCTCACACATGACAGCACTTCATGATGGCCATGCTTGCATGCAATCTATGTTATTTGATCAGGGCAATGTAAGCATGCGTTCAGTCATCCATAAACTGATCACGCAATTAGGCGCCACAGAGTCATGTCTCATGCTGTGATTGCAGGGCAGTGACATATCACCTGTACTTGGATGCTAGAGTGGAGGAAGAGACGTTGAAGAAGGTGGTCTTGCACTCTGTGGCCACTGCTTTGGCAAGCATGGTCTTGCCAGTCCCAGGAGGGCCAAACATCAGCACACCCTGCATTTGCACCAGCCATTGTCACATGTGCAGATTGGACCAGCCCTTGTCACATGTGCAGACTGGACCAGCCCTTGTCACATGTGCAGACTGGACCAGCCCTTGTCACATGTGCAGACTGGACCAGCCCTTGTCACATTTGCAGACTGGACCAGGCAGTTTCTGCTCAACTCCCAAGCCACTGACTTTCTGCAGCGAGGTCACTGCAAATACCGAGATGCCAGCAATAGTCTTAGCAACTTTTGGTCTCAAACGGATAGAGACACACATAGCCTGTCTCTGCAGAAGATGGACACTAGCACTCATTGGCTGACTTATCTTGCCTGTCATACACTGAAACGTATATAGTGCCAAATGACAAGTCAGCCCAGGACTGCAAACATTGCGCTTTGGGAGGCTATATACACCAGACTGCGGCTTCAGTTGAGTGAGCAGCTGCGGGGAGCGGTCAGGTGTTGCAGAAGGCAGCTCTGCACCTAACTGAAACAACCTGGCCCATGAGGCTTCAGCAGGTCTATGGCCATGTGCAATGTTTAACTGTCACAAGAATGTGTTACACGAGCTATCAGGCTGGGCTGGCAGTGCACGCAAACAGTTGTTGTATGGTCAAAACACCTCCAAGGGCCACCCAGACAGGAGCCTCTGGAGGCAGCAGCTCAGACTATCACATGAATGTGTTTGATGGGCTATCAGGACGTACTAGCAGAGCATTCAAGCAACTGCTGTAAAGTTGGAAACACCTCCAGCAGCCACCAGAAAAGATGCCCTTCTGACAATCAAAGCCTGCGAAGTGTCTGGGGCAGCAGCCCAGAGCTATGGGCTAGCATCCAGAAGAGGCAGACCTTGACAGGGCGCCTGATGCCCCCTCACAGGGTAGGGCCTTGGCCTTGGCAGGGGTGAAAGGTCATGCCGGCAACCATCAGTGCCATGTACAATAGGCCAATCACGACTCAAGTCAAAAACCAGTGGAGGCAGACCTTGACAGGGCGCCTGATGCCTTGGAAGTACTCAGGCATGTACAGTGGCAGGATGACATTCTCCTGCAGAACCCTCTTGGCCTCTGCCAGACCGGCTATGTCGTCCCAGGACACGCCAGGGCTTGCATCCAGCATATCCCTACAATGCAAACATGCGCGGCTGGTCAGTGTATGCAAACATGTGCGGCTGGTCAGGGTATGCAACCATGTGCGGCTGGTCAGTATACGCAAACATGGCGCGAATCAGACAGAAAACAACATGATCAAGTGATGAGAACAGGACCCTGGTCACTGTGCCTTCTAGTCTGATTCTCTGGATTGTATACTGACGTAGTGCCGCTACATTACAAAACGTGTGCGGCTGGTCAGTGTATGCAATCATGCGCGGCTGGTCAGTATAAGCAAATACATGCAGCTGGTCAGTATAAGCAAACAGGTTGGAAGCAGATGACACTCTCAGATTGCTATTGTTTTGCGCTGACTTCGTCACATAGGCTGTAATCCATGCCTACATCACAGAAAACATGGAGTGCTTGTGTGCATCTGCTTTAGGCGACACGCTGCGCTGATGATCAGGACACGCTGTCTGATGTGCAGCATGCATGCAAGCTGCTACTGAGACAAATGTTAAGGGGTCCCAGGTTGGGTCCCCTTACAGCTGTCAGGAGGCAGGGGGGGTCCCAGGATAGGACCCCACCTAGGACACAGTTCCACATGGACTGCAGAGATTGAAACCTACAAAAGGAACAACAACAGGTTTGTTTGTGGTCCATGCTACTTGCTACTGTACTGCAGACTGCCTTGATACCTCTTAATCCCTGCGCAGCCCGGTATAATAGTTGGCTTCTCAACAAGTTGGCGCCGAACGGCGTAGCCTTTTCTTTCTTTTTTGCTGTCTTTTCTTTTCTTTCAGACTGCATGTGTACCTCTGCAGCTGCTCAGCAAGCTCTTGATCAGGGCCGTCATACACCTTGGCGTAGCTGGGGCCGCCCAGAGAAGCCCTAGGGGCTGCCTTCTCCTTAGGGGTGCGCCAGCTGTCTACCTTGGGGTTCACATTGCGGCCCCCAGGGGTGTTGCTTCCTGCAAGCCAGGGCGCTCAGCAGACGCACGGCTGTGTGTCACACACACTCTGCAACTCTTGTGGTGCAGAAAGGGCTCCTTGCCAGTCAGTGTCTTCTGTAGTGCTGCTGCGTGAGGCCAGTATGTTGCTCAGTGTGCTGTCAGCTCTTTCAGTTGTGACATGCAACAGGAATGCTTGCTGCAGTGCAGATGTGGCAGAGAAGAAAAGAAGATACTACATCTTTCAGCGTCAATAGAGCAAGAAGCCAATTAGTGTACCAGGTTGCCTGAACACATGTGGAAGCTCACAGATCAGACTGCTGCAGATCTAGCATCAATAAGCATGTCCAAATTGTGCAAACACTGTGACTACATGATGGTCCACCTTGGCGGTCAGGGCCTCCTGAGGACTGCCTTTGACCACGACTGCCCTCAGCCCTGTCCTTCTTGGCCCAGATGGGTAGGGTGGGGGTGTCCCCCTGCTGCCTCCTGGGTGTCCTGACTGACTGTCTGAGCTGACTGGAGTTGTTGCGGCTAGGCGGTCGCCACACCTGCGCAACAATGGGAAATCATTCACTAAATCATGATTGTTCAATAACGCTTTGTGCAATCATTCTGAAATACTGAAAATTTTCTTTTCTATCGTTTTAAATTCCTACCTCTTCTAAAAGTACAGAGAGAAATAAGATGTAACATGACCATAGGCCTGCAGACTTGAGGAGCTTCAGTGACTTCTGTAGCCTTTGCTTGGATATCTGATGTTTCAAAGACAACTCACAGCCACAGGTTCTGTTTCAAGGAAACTATACGCTCTTCAGCGATCATAATGGGAGCCTCCTAAGGCGGCGGCCCGGAGCGAGCTTTTGTTTTGAGACAACTGACATATAAACGGGGATGAGCTCCAGCCAAGCAAGCACTGTACTATGTTCTGCATGGGACTAAGTCATGATGCAACGAAACGATTGAGGTGTCTCATGCCATGCAACTGTGCCATTCTGAATATGGCAGTCAGGCATTTATGACATGGGTAAGACTTGATTATGGTTAAGGGGTCTCACATCAGGGTCATCTGGATCAGCCGTTGAAGACATGAGCCTTGGAGACTGCAGAGGCTCAGCTGCCATTGACCAACTGCTGTGTCGGTCATCTGCCAGCTGCCTGTCACATGGTGCTGCCTGCAACACACACACCACTCACAGAAGATGATCTTCATGATTGAGCTGCACCTTGGGTAGACAGGATTGACAGACTTGCTGCAAGGCTTGCAAGACGCTCAAATATTCTGGACAGAAGTTCTCTTATTTGTCTGTGCAGTTGCAACTTTTGGCTTGCACCTCATGCGTGCACCTGACGCAGGAAGTCAGCAAGGCCAGAGTGTAGAGATCAAACAGTGATGCTATGTGCATGTTATGTGCATGCAGTATTGTAACATTGTTACAGTAATGCTGGGTGCGTTATGCAGTCACGCAGCAGACATCGACACAGTCCAAACAGATCACAGACTCATCCGCAAAAGTTCAATCAATAATGGCACATGCATCTGCTTGGTGAACACAACAGTGGGGCATACCACATGGATTGTAAACTCAGGCTGGTAGCTATAGCCTGCAGAACTAGCCTCCGCGGTGTTAGTCTTAGGGCGACTGTTGCGCTTCACTGGTGTGGGAGCAGTTTCACCACTCTGCACTGGCACCCTTGCAGTTCTGAGCATACTGTGCAAAGTAGCAGCCAGACGCAGAGGTGGTGAATCAGCATAGTCTGAAAGTGAGGGCAGCAGGTCTGAACCACACCTGGACACACCTGTAAGCCAGCTGCCTGGCCGACTCTGCAGGCTCAGCAAAAGAGTCTTTATCTTTCTGTATACTTTCTGCCAACCTGTGTTCTGACTGTAAGGAAGTCTTGCAAGCTCGCCATTTGGATAGCATATAAGAGTCCGTGACGGTCTGCATGTGCCTGCACAGATGCGCCGCGGCGGTTCCCAGAAGCAGAACGTCAGCAGAAAAAGAACGAGCGTAAACAAAATTAGATACCTGTCCACCTGGGACAGCACGGCAGCATAATACACCACAGCGCTGCTGTAGTCTCCCAATAGTGCATGCTCACGTGCTACTGTGAGCTGTGTCGAGACAGCTGACAAAGCCATCTCTCGAGTGACTGCTTGTCAGCTTGAATAAATTCTCACATGTTTCATGGTCATGATTGCGCTGCAAACCCCGATCCGGCAGGTGCTAGAGATTGATGAAAGGAAAGCTGTTGCTGGATCACTTTGAATGGTGCGTAAAAAGGCATTTTCCGCATCGCCCTCGACGAGGTTCGCATATATGTCGCATACAGCTTCGGCTATGCCATCAAGCACCTCGCAGCGCATCACGGTAATTCAAGCGCAGCAGACAGAAAGCTTTTGTATACAACCTTCTACTTTCAGGTTGCTATGACCGATCAGTGTGCATAGGTTTCACGCAACTGTTTCATTATGAGCACTGCGGCTTCCGGTACCTTGTCCGGATTGTTCAGCAAAGGTAGTGCATTTTATGCCAAATTCAGACCGGAATACCCAGCTGCGCTGTATGACGTGATTTTGCAGCAGGCACCACCACCTGCGAGAGACCTTGCGGTCGACCTTGCTACCGGCTCAGGCCAAGCCGCGAAGGGCTTAAGCAAGCACTTCGCTCGTGTTATTGCTCTAGATCACAACGCTGACCAATTGCAGCACGCCGGCAAGTTCCCAAACGTTCACTCTCAGAAGGGTGCAGCTGAAAACTCTGGCCTTGGAGATGGAATTGCAGACCTGGCTGCTGTTGCTCAAGCTTTGCACTGGTAAGACACCGAGCAGTGAGCTGAAAGGACAGCAGAGCCATGGCTTTACATTCTACGGACTTCACAGTACCAAGCAGGTTCCATCTCCCTACATTTTATCCAGAAGCACGCCGTATACTGAAGCCAGAGGGCACCTTGGCAATCTGGGGATACGACACTGTCAACATCCCAAAGCAAGATGAAGCAAATCAATTCCTGCAAACCTTTTACAAGGAAACAATGGGGCCTTATTGGAGCAAACAACGTAGACACATTGACAATCACTATCAGGGCAAGTGCTGCAAGTCCTTCATTTGCAGCTGCACTGTCACATGATGGACCAGCTGTCGCGCTCTGCAGACCTTGAGCCGTCTCCAGAGACGTTCAAAAGGGTACATCGTATTGAGACACAGATGACAAGACAGATGAGCTTGAGTGAGCTGGCAAGTATCAGCAACCACCCTCACAAGCTATTGATACATGGCACATCTTTGATGCTCAACAAGGAGCAATATGCTGCAGATTGGATATTTATCAAGCTGGTCAGCGTACAATACATTCAAAGACAGCAACCCCAATGGCCCAGATGTGCTTCTAGAATTCAAGCAGGAGTTCAAAGTAGCAGCCAACATGAAGTCTGATGACAGCCAAATCACAGTGTTGCTCCCCATATTTGTGTTACTGTGCAATAACAAGGCATAACCATTCTCATAGGACAAGTAGCAACACATGCTGTATGGCATAACAACCATCAACATAAGCACTACAGCTGCAGACAAGTGTGATGCTGACTGTGCTGACGCTCATTTGTCCTTGTTTTACCTCAGGGCACTCAGTCAACTTTGCGGTGCTATGTATATTTGAGGCTTGTTCTTCACATGATGTCAGCCGGTGTTCAAGGGCGATACAAAGGGCAACCACAAAAGCAGAGCTTAGTTTCTTGCAGTAGTAAGGTATGCTATCCTCAGCAGGGTGTGCACATGTACATTTCTTGAACCTAACTTGCACCACAGGCTGTGCAGATGTGCATTTTAAACTGGTCCAGCACTCCACCCAAGAGAACCTATTCAAGGTACATCAATGCAGCAGCCATAAGACCTGCAGGTCTCTGAATATCTATCCAGGATCAGGATCTAAGCAACCTTTGCAAGGACGTCCGTGACACACAAAACAGCTTGACAATGTGTGCATCTCCTCAGTCTTCACTGATGTTGTAGATGGCAAAGGTGGTTGCAACCAGAAAATCTGTAAGCATCTTTTGACAAGAGATACATTTCAACAGCTCTGACAGCAGGGTCGGCACAGTGCCAGCTAGATTAGATCTAAACTAGAGAAAGCTACGTTAAGCAGTGCATTTGCATTACATAGAATCCTATCTCTCAAGGGTGTCTGAATGTATGGTGAGATGGGACATGCAGAGCTGGACTGTCATGAACACTGTGAGCTACTATGAATGCAGACTCTCCTCTGAAACAGCACCGCATGTGAGTGCTATAGCGAGGCTAGTTTGTGCCAAAGCTGCAGTCGTTCCTTTCTCTTCAGTCACTCATAACGTCGAATTTTTGTGTTGTGAAAGACAATGAGGAACGCAGCCTGTGCTGTTGAGCTGGCACTGAAATTGCTGCATGCATTGCAAGAGAGCGCCTGAAAGGCATGTTGCCAGGGCATCAGTAAATCAGTGGTTTTCTGTTCACCGAAGGTGTGTTGCTGAAGCTCTATGCATGACCTCCAGCACTAGCACAAAGCCGTGAAGCATTGCATCTACAAATTGATGTCCATGACATTGAGAGAGAGAGAGAGAGAGAGAGAGAGAGAGAGAGAGAGAGAGAGAGAGAGAGAGAGAGAGAGAGAGAGAGAGAGAGAGAGAGAGAGAGAGATATTACAATGCTTTAGCCATGGCCAGCCAGCAAGTCTCACATATATGTATCACATATAGAAGAAGACAAAGGTCAAATGTGGAAAACATCAAGACAGTCTAGAACGAACTTGAAAACCTGCATATGATCTTGCAATCTACTGCCTTGCATCAGACTTTCCGTATTCTGACAACCTCTTAGTCACGAGACGAAGAAATGACATGAAGGAGCAAAGTTCCCTGCATTGTAATCTCTCTCTCTCTCTCTCTCTAATCTAGAGCTCTCTCTAATGTCTCTCTAATCTCTGTCTTCCTCGTCTGCACGCGGGCCAAAGTGTGGGAGCTTGGTATTGGTATGCGCTGTTTCGGCTGCACTTTCTTCAGGTGAATCAGTCGCAGTTTGCAGCCCAGGAGGCCACCTGAGCTGATCGTAGACTTTGCCAGTCACGACCATGGCAGTCACTGTCAGTAGCGTGTGGTACAACATTCAGCGCTTGATGGTTTGGTCCAACAACGAACCCATGCTGACCATTCGTCGGGTCCTTTGGGTGCTGACAGCCGGATGGGCTCTTTTCATAGCTTACATATTTGCTACAGTCGGCATGGCAATGACCATTATAGGCATCCCGTTTTGCCTTCAAACCCTCAAGTTTGCAGTGTAAGCACTGCGCGTCGTGATTGCTGCTTGGTGACACTGATGCATGCACATATGTCAACTGAAATAAGGCTTTTTGAGCAGTTCATTTTAACTACCGTGTACAGGTTTTGCCTGGACCCCATTCCAAGAGAAACCTACTCGGACGTCTGGACGTTTGATTACCATACTTCTCCCTGGTCAAACCCAATTCACCCCTTCACCTGTATAGCCAATGTCATTTGGCTTGTATTTTTCGGCTGGGAGATTGTCCTGCTGTTCTGGGCTGTAGCAATCATCCAGGCATTGACTGTGATTGGCATTGGATCGGCTGTACAGATGTTTCAGCTGTCCTTGTTTGCCTTGTGAGTATATTCTTCTCCAACCTGTACTGATTGGGTTGTGACACTTCATGTGAGCTGTCTGCATCATAGCTTTGTCCCAGCTGGTTCCTTGGCACTACTGTGCATGCATGCGGTTGAGTTGCCCATCGTATATCCACAGCACTACTGTAAAGTCCGTCCTGCAGACAACTGCAAAATGCTTTGACAAAGCTACATGTGCGTTTGGCTTGCAAGTTTGAGCTGCAGAACTGGACCCCACCAGTTTCAACGACCATGCCTTTGTTGCACAGCTTGTTCCCACTGAACATGCTGTTGGGGCCCAACAACCTTTTTATATTGACTGCACCAGTGCATTGTCTAACACTGCGATGGTCTTATCCAGCCAAGAAGCAGGGCACCAACTCTTTCGAGTTATTTTTTATACCTGCTCCACGCAGGTGGCCCTTTGGCAGAGACATCAGACGCAAGCGGCTGCCGACCACAATGGAAGAGCTGCAATCAATGAAGGCACAAAAGGACAGTGGGGACTTTGAGGGACAGGGCCCATGGAGGGAGCCCTCCTTTGATGGCAACCAGCCTGCAACAGGAATGGCTAGGTTCACTGGTGCTGGAGCCTACCCCACTGGTAGACCAGGCAGTAACAATGTGTGACAAGTAACTTACATTAAGACTTGACATGTGCTGATGGCAAGGTCTGCCCATTTATTGTATGGGCATAGGCACCGACTTGCTCTGGACAGGGGGCGTTGCGATGGCCGTGTACTGTGTGTGTTTGCGAGTGAACACTGTCAGTATGCAGTAGGGTCTATGAGGTGTTGTTGATTGTGGTGCAACTTATTAATAAGTGAAGTTGCTGATGTTGTTTGATATATAGCCAGCAAGACCTTTACGCTCTGTATGAAGTACTGCATGTTTACAAGTTCAATTGGAGTTTGCATGTACTGGCACCTGGACTGTTGGTTCAACAGCTGACTTGCCTTGATATGCAGTGTGTATTGTAGGGCAAAATTCCATGTTGCGCCTTAGATACCTCTTAGCTCATTGTACCCTGCTACAGTGTGTTTCAATGAAGTGTTACTATGTACTCTTTAGTGCCCAGCATAATCCTATAAAGAACAGAATACACAACTTGCACACGTGTACCATGACTCACTACATAACTCGACAACCCAAAATTCCCTGTTCCAGACAGCTCCAATGCATGGTGACATTGATCACGCACGACAACAGCTTCTGCACGTGTGCATTCAAATGGTCATTGCTTGACTCCCGTGAGCAAAGCCCACGAGTTCTCTTCTTTGTATTGCATCTCTGCAAAACTGCCCTGGTATGCATCCTGTACTTTTGTCACCTGCAATCAGACAGGTATCTTAAAAATACCATATATAGATATCATGCAAGTACCTGCCACAAATGCATTAGTCTGACAGTCAGACTGTGACTGACACTGACAAGCATTGTGAGATCAGCTCATTTGCGTTGCATGAGTCTAGACAGGCAACCTGTAAGTGCCGTCGTCAGACATCGCCATCATGGGATGCCGTACCATGATGAGACTGTCGTTTTATTCCCACTCGACACTGTCATGAAAAAAGATTTACCCGCATTTGAGCGCCATCTTATAAACACTTGTCACCATGACAAAAGGCATATAAGCGCAAGCTAGAATTATTGAAAGACCTCTTTTTCTTGCCACATCATCAAAGTCTCTTCTTCAGGGTCTGCGACGCACCTGAGATTCCAAAATACCAGACAGCAGCAGGTGGCCACCTGGCTTGACGTAGGCAGTCAGGCGAGGCTGCAGGTCCAGTAAGGGCCCTCTCAGTATGTTTGCAATACAGATGTCAAACTGCATGGGCTGCTGACTGGATGCTATGCATGCCACCGGGTCAGCCCCCTGTACCCACAATATCAGCTGTCGATGATAACAATAATAATAACTTGCAGGCGTTCCAGATAATCGTTCTTGCCAGGTACCTGCTAGGTGAATACCAGCTGTCGCAAGTACAAAAATGTCACTTTGGTAACAGAAACGAGCCTTCACCGCGTGAATGTGAACTGCACAACTATCTTGGATTAGTGGACAGTGTTTTGTGTATGGGGAGATATGCTGGGTCACAGACAGCAAAGATAGAGAGCATGGATCTTCACCCAAAGTCGTGGCAAGACAGTTTGTAGAGACCCAAGAAGGCCTGCAGCTGACCAGAGCTGACAGTGAATCACACATCATGCAGTGTAGGTCTGCTGACGTACAGGTCTGATGATAGAAGGCCTTGGTAGATGGATGACTTGGTAGATGGATGACTTGGTAGATGGATGTGCCAAGACATAGCGAGCATGGAATGCTGGCCACACTTGACATAGACCGTGAGCACATGCAGAAGCTGACTGCCAGAGCAACAGCAAGAAGCAGGTGGACAATGCAAAGGGAGAGAAGGAAAATGAACAAATATAGGAAATAGAAGAAGCAGGGTCAGAAGAATCAGAAGAAGAAGGACATGAAGAAGAGAAGGAATAGACAGGAGCGTAAGACCAAGTCAGAAGAGGCAAAGAGAGAGGATGAAGAGACCTGAACAGAGGGAGAGCACTGCAGAGCTACGAGTCTGTCCCCAACAGAGTTGAGAGCTGCATTGTCCTTGGCTGCCTTCACTGCTAGAGGGTCCACATCTGTCCCAACCTGCAATGTCATTGTCACACTCTTACACTTGTCATGCCCTGTCCTTGCATCTTGACATGATGACCGTTCTGAACGTACAGCTTTCCTGTGAGGCTGATACGCTTAGCAAGGCAATTGCTAAGCAGCCTTGCTGGTTGGCTCAATGCTGCCTTGTCAAATGCTGATTGACAACCACTCTAAGCAGACGTCACTGTCCTCTTTCTAGCAGCCATCCTAATGACAAGCGGTAACACTAGAAGACCCTGCATTGGTACAGGTACAAAGGTACAAAGCACGCCTTGCACTCTGCAGTCAGCAATATGAAAGGCAGCTATAAGCCATCGCAACATGCCTGCTTCAGATTCCCAAACCATGCAAATCAAGCGGCACATGTGACTTTGTTGTGTCTTTCCAAAGGCTGCTGATTGACTTCCATGTTTATGCAGCCAAAGGCGGTTGTGAAAGGCAAAAGAATGAGAAAAACTGTGTTCAGAACCGCTTGCCAGCAGGGCCAGGAGAGATAAACTGCAACAGCTGCACAAAAGCTCAGAAGTGTTGCTTGCTCACCGCAGAAGCTGCTCCCATGAGTAAGGCTGCAACAGCCAGCACTCCTGATCCTGTGCCATAATCCATCACATGCGCCCGATGAAGTTTGTCATGCCTGTCAAACAGCCATTGAAGACATAGCCTAGTTGTGGAGTGCTCCCCTGTGTCATCACAAACAGCTGATGATACACATGCTAGGAACCAACATTGGTTGTGTACAGGTCTAAGGTGTCACAACATAGGAGATGAAACAACTGTGTATGCATCCGAGGCCTGACTGGGCCTTGCCAATGCTCGAAGACTCATGGTGTTTCTGTATCTCCAAGAGCTAAGTCATGACAGTCAGGAAGAAACACAGCCATGAATACCACACTCGATTGACAGCATCAGCACCCGGGATCACATATATGTTGAATGATTGATCTTGGTTGTAAGCAAGTCAGGTGTCATGCAGCTCAGCCGCATGCTTGCAGAAGTTCAAGTGCCAGGAAACAAATTCGGCTTCTGAGCATCAGACCTTTGTGTGGCATGCACACATGTGCAACAGGAATGATTGCCGTGTCATGCAACACAAGAAATGCAATGTGAAGCAGCTTAAATCAATCAGCTGTTGGGCAAGATACAGTTTCACAGGACACAATTTGTCTGCTTGTGCCCACCTGTACCAAAAGCAAGGCCTGGAGCCATGCGAATGTTGAGGGCACTGGGGTCGGGAGTTTCACACCAGTCAGGCACAATCCACAACCCCTTGCAGACTTCTGTCGGCTGATAGCTGTCCTGCAGTAGACAAAACAAAAGGAAGACCTTGTTGCTCCGGAGGGTGGGTGAGTGAGTGAGTGAGTGAGTGAGTGAGTGAGTGAGTGAGTGAGTGAGTGAGTGAGTGAGTGAGTGAGTGAGTGAGTGAGTGAGTGAGTGAGTGAGTGAGTGAGTGAGTGAGTCAGTGCGTGAGAGAGGATACCTTCATTGCATTGACCCATTCTTGATCAGGCACCTCTTCTATCTGATGCTGAGTCACAGTGATGTTCAGCACATCTTGCACAATTTGCAGGGTCTGAGCAATGTCATGCTGCAGCAGTGAATTGCAGAGTCAGTACATTGTTCTGTACCAAAATTGCAAGGTGAACGAACAAAGGCTGCACATGCACGACTTTGCACATACATGGTCACATTCAAAAATGCAACAATCATGCCATCAATCAACCAGGGGATGTGGACCCCTATCTTTGGGACTCATCATAGATTCAACAGACAACGATTGGGACAACAATACATCACTCAGTTTGTCATCGCACATGGGAAAAGAGCATGCCCAGTCATAACATTGACAGTACGCAACACTAACCAGTTTTGTGTATGCCATGACTAATCTGACCACCAGACTCAATGCAATCAATCTGCTGATCACATTGGTATGATTGGCTTTGCAGTGGATGCAAAACGCAGTTGACACCGTGCGTTCTAAGCAGTCTCTGCACATGCAGCTGTCTGGCTGGTGATAGAGCTAAACTGCGATCACAGCTCTGATAATTTACCTCTGATGAAAAGAGTCCTGTGATTGTGCATCTGTCCCAAGTTCTGCCTGACCCGTCTTGGAAGACCTCCTGCTCAGGTTGTCCTGGTGCCTTGTACTCTTCTGTGCTGCATGCTACCAGGTTTTGGGATGCAGTGTAAGGTAAGCAAAATTCATGAAAGTAGTACCAGAATATATATATATACACAATACAGATAGAACTCATGCACTTGAACAGCAACAGAGGCTGTGCATTCTAAGGGGACATGAGCTGTGTTGCGCATGCTGAGAAGGTTTGTGCTTGTTACCATGCACGTCATGTAGCATCAAGCAGGTACTGAGGTTGCTCAAACACGCCATGCTGGAATGCAAATGGGCATGCATGCATGTCATGCCTTTGGATGTATGCTTATGTTTCTGCAGCAGGTGCAGAAGTACGCCGGTATGCTGGCTGCAAGGGCTACAGCTGATGCAAAATGCCTACGATGCTCTCACCTGACCGAAAGTGAACCAAAGCTCAGCAAGCAGTCTGCTAGAGGATTTGCATCGTCGCCTGAAATATCCAATATCCGACAGCGGAGCAGAAACGGGATCCTGGCGCATACACACACAGATCGGGCAGACATATTGAGAGGAGAGTGACCCATACACCCATGAGCCACATGATAGGGCAATTTTTGAGGCAGAAAAAACATGCCTTGTGTCTGTACCTGCTGGCTTTTTCAGCATAGGTTGCAAGGCCAGCAGCACTTACTCCAGCATCAGCAAGCTCTCTAGCTGCTGACAATACGAACGACGCTGGGGTGCCAGACTCAGCTGCAGTGCTTGCAGCAGCTTGATTGGCGCAACGGCGCTTCACTCCAGGTGCTGATTTTGGCGTGTCTGATACAGATGCTGTTGTGAGCTGACATGATCGGAGATTCTTCAGGCTGAGGAAGGGCCAGCGCTTGCTGGCGCGGAGACCAAGCTGCCGTGTGAGCATGTCAGCTGGTCATGCAGCATGCATAGGTCGTAGGTCAGGTGACCAACTGGGGATCACCTGCATCTGCCAATCAACAAGACGGCATAAGCGAACGGCAACATGATCTTCTGACGTTACAGACATGCAGTTTGACCTGGGCCCTTCACCGCTTCACCAGCCACACATTTCAAAGGCCCTCCGGGCGCAATGCATTGCTCAAACTTGTGCATAGTCTTGCATCACGAAAATTGCATGTTTTCAGCGCATGCTGCTGTCTTGCTGCCACCGGACCTTCTGTGTAGCAAAGAGTTCTAGCCGAGTATATGTCCGGAGCTTTGCTGCTGCCTTGGTCCGCAGAAGTGGTGCTCGGATGTAGTCCTTGACCAGCATGCAACAGTTTGTTGCGAGCTGTGTATGTTGCAAATCGGCAGCTGCGCATGTTCAGCATTTAAACACCACTTACCTCCAACGCTCGGCTGCCTTTCAACGTCAGTTGCAGCCACGGCGCCTGGCTCGACGTTGCAGTCTAGCACAAGGCCCCAAGCATGCAAAGCAGGCTCGCAGTCGGTTACACATATGCGCCACAAACGAAGTAGACCGAGATTGTGACAAGGAAGATAGCAGAAAGTACAAGAGAACCGTGAGGCGCAGCTGATTGTCCTCGCCCTGTCAACTGTCCAAAGTGAGCTCAGACAAAGTTGAGCTTGCATGTACACAGGTGTTCAACTTCAAGAACTGGGCCGCACATAGGAGCACAAAACGATATAGTAGGCATCTGCTCACAATCCTTGGGGTAAGTGGGGTGCTGCAATGTTTGTAACACTACATAAAATTTATCACTCTTCACCAGGTGTCTTGAACTTCCCATTCCACCTGCAGAGCCGCATTGTCAGAGGTTTACTTCAGCCACTGCTGGTAGTGACAGCAGTATCTAGCGTCATTGCCATATACGAGACATTACTAGAGGTAAAGCTGTTGACGTGCCACCACCTACCGCACATCATGTGGGCATGCCGTGGTGATGACACGTTGGCTCAGTTCAGCATGTGTGCATGCATCATGTTGTCAGTTTGTGTTCCTGTTACACAGCAGGAACTTCAATCTTGGACCACGATGTCCATCCTCAAGTTTCACTTCACGTGAATCCTACCCAACTTCGGCTATATGACCCCATCTAGTCTATCCCCTTCTGGCCTGTACCACCTTGTACACAGAATGACTTCCTTTCTAGCAGTCTAGTGCACTAATTTTGGTGCTACAAAAGTTCAACCTCAGTCAAATAATACCCTTTGGTGTACAGAGTGGCTTCCTAGCTCTTGGTTCTCCAAGTCTGTCCATAGAAGCTACAGCCCCCTTCAGTCTCACCAGCTTCGCCTTGTCCCTCCTCTTGGTGTTCAGGACCAACACCTCATATGCGCGATGGCAGGAAGCCCGCAGCATCTGGGGTGGAGTCACCAATCGCTCCCGGGACATCTTTCGGCAGGTGAGCCCTGTTCAATCTGATTCGATTCGATATGTTTAATGTCCTGGGGGGCAACTGGGAGCCAACAGACGAAAAAATCAGCTCAGTGAATTCTGAGGATGCTGAGTTTCAATGAAGGAAGTCATGTGGCAAGTGCTTTAGGTACCTACTCAGCGCTTGCTGCAGCTCAGGGTTTTGCACAGACACATAAGCATCACCTAAAACATCTCCACAATGTTATTTTCACTGTCCCCAGACGTTTCTGACTTTAGATTTCCAGTGTAGGGATGACGTTTCTGAATATAAACAGACGTTTTGAGATTGAAAAGAGGTGTAGGTGCCTATTCAGCCCACATTGCAGCTCAGGGTTTTGCAGAGACACATAAGCAGCACCACCAGCAATCTACTCAACTGTTGCTGTACGTCAGAGGACATGAGCATCCATGTGTGGCATGACAAGCACATAGATTCTAGACGCTCCCAACAATCTCTGTGCTGATGAAACGTGAGGTCACATGCAACACAAAGCTCAGATCCACTCAACATTGGCTATGAGCTGACCTTTCCACAACAAAGGCATGTGTTTGTGCCGCAGGCTCTCACTTTTGTACCAGGGAACGAACTTGAGCTTGTGGACATGTTCAAGCGCTGGAGCATAGCCTACTCCAAAACCCTCATGTGTCATCTGAGAGAGGAAGGGGATGTAAAGGCTGAGCTTGAGGTCAGTCACCACTACACTCCTCATTAGTCTTGCGACATGCTTGTTGCTCTCTGTACAGTGATGACACCATGGCTCTAGTGATGGCACCATGGTTTCTATTCACGTATTTTTCGTTGCTCATCCGTGATGTCCCTGCTATACTAGCTGCACAATCACAAGCATATGGTCTGGCATCCTCAATGTACACCTCAATCATGCAGTGGCATATGACTCGCATTCAACTTGGCTGCATGACCATCCTGATGAAGTGCTGCTTACAGGTGCTCAGTCACAGTGCAAGCCGTGAGGCACGTCGAAGCACCAGCACAGCTCTCTGACCAACCTTGCCACAGCATACACAATCGTCAAGGCACTGCTGCATAGGCCAGATGACAGCGCATCACAGTCTTGTCTGTCCATGCAGGCTGTGTTGCAGCCTGAGGAGCTAGAGCTGCTGCTGGCTTCCAAGCACAGGCCCAATTACGTGCTCCAGATACTGAGTGGCCTGGTGGAGAGCTCGTGCATTGTATCGCCTGAGAGGTTCAGGATGGATCAGAACATCACCTTCTTCATGGATGCACAAGGCAGCTGTGAGCGCATCCTCAAAACCCCCATACCTCTTTCGTACACCAGGTGGGCTGTTCTTGTTGTGGTTCTTCTTGGTCTTGGTCTTGGTCTTGGTCTTGGTCTTGGTCTTGTTCTTGTTCTTGTTCTTTGTTCTTGTTTCTTTTTCTTCTTCTTGTTCTTGCTGTTCTTGTTCTTGTTCTTGTTCTTGTTCTTGTTCTTGTCATCACTGTCATTATTGTCATTGTTGCTGATATCTCAGGGGAATCTGTCATGCATGCTGCACTGAAACACACTTACGTGTCAACCCATGATCCACCAGCCCCACTGTACATTTCTTGCAATCATGTTGTTACTAGCATCACGCACACTCACACACAGGTATACTGACACTAGGTGTACTGCCATGTTTGTGTGTACTTTGAGGATGTGTAGTGCTCCCGCGGGAGGTATACGAGCACATGTATGCTGTCTATTTTGCTAAGCGTCGTGTCAGCTCAGCTGTCTTCTTGCACCAAGGCTGCCCTGCATTTGGCATGTATGTTGACATTAGAACAGCATTAGATTGCTGGCACATGCTCACAGGTGCAGCAATCTGGCTGATCTTGGAGTGGATATGATGTTACTGCTCAATTGTCCAGCCTCAGACGGATAGACTGGACAGTTTGCATTTGCACATTTGCCTGCTGTCAACAGAGAGTGGCCTATATTACGTGTCAAATAAAGCACGCTTACTCTTCCTGCCTGTGTTGACAGATGTCAGCTCTAGAGTCGACTCATATTGCGGGGAAATCCATAGCAAAATTCAGGGCAGACCCTAATATACTGGTTGACCTGACTGATTTCTTCACATAATGTGTCATGCCATGCAGGCATACTTCCAGATTTCTGGTCATCTGGTTGGGGTTGATGCCCTTGACTTTGTGGAGGTCCTGTCACTGGGCCATGGTTCCGGTTTCAGCCATCATTGCTTTCCTGCTGCTGGGCATTGAAGAGATTGGTGTTCAGATTGAAGAGCCCTTTGGGATCTTGCCTTTAGGTTAGGAAACTTGCCTCTCATACGTTTGCTTGACACATGGCATGTGGTGCAGATTTGGAACTGCAATGCAATATTAGGGCAAAGTGCAATTGATTGCTGTTGTAGCAACAGTCTGCTTGCTTTGGTCAAGACATCTTGCATGACCATGAGAAATGTTGCAGTTTTGCATTCCTACAATCATGTTATTTAAATGCATGCTGATTGGTCATCTTGGCTCTGACATCAAAGCTGATGATGTTGGAAATGTAGTTTGTCTGCTGCCTTTCATGGCATGACAGCAAAGCAGCAGAAAAGGACGAAGTCTGTCACTCCAGCGTATTCGACCACCGCAATGATGTCTGAGTGTGCCAGTTGTGCTTGCAGAGAACATGTGCGAGACAATAGAGACCAATCTAAATGAGATGGCTGAAAACAACTCTGGTGTTTCTTATCTGATTGGTAAGGTCAATCAGCAAACTTGGCACATGCGCCATGAGTGGGAAGAGAACAGAAGGCGAGCCGAGGGGTCCCATGAGAGTGACCCAGATTTTTTGAGGAGCAGTCGTGATGGGGACATGGCAGCACGGGATAACTCGTTTGCAACCCCTGACCTGTCTGGTAGTGACCATAGATGATGCGTATTGTGATTTGACTGCTTTGACGTGCCATGTTGATATCATTTTTTGGCAGCACACTTGAGGCTTGAGAGTGCAGCTTTACTCTGTCTTGCATGAAACCAAGCAACCATGGTGCAAATGTGTTACTATGCTGTATGCATAATGCAAAGGTTTAGGTGGTATTAGGGTGTGATGCCAAAGCCACTTGAGTTTCCCAAGCCCTAAGTCGTTTACGCAAATTAGTGACTATTAGTGACAACAGTCGACTCCTTTGCCACAACTCCAGCCCACTGGTTGGTTACTAAGGCACGCATACACCTGCAAGGCAAAACAAACAGCAAGCTAGCTTCACATACAGTGCTGTATAGAGAGTTGCGCTTAGGAGTGCTTGAGTGAGTTTGTGTTTTGGATGTCCTCCTGGGATCATACATGTACTCACAGTGTGTTGCATGTCCCGCATTCATGGTATCAGTCTAGTATTGGCATCTTGCATTGTAGTACAACAATGCATTAAGATTGATGATGTCTACATTTAAACAGCAGTGTTGCATCTCACAACTCAATAGGAGGCATACCAGGCACTACCAATCAGGTCAGGTGGTCACTCATTGAGGGTCGAGTTTGACAGTGATTGATATCCACACCACTCAGAGAACAACGTATTTGTCATTACTGTTCTATGCAAGCATTTGAAGACGAGCAATGTTTCCTTTTTGACTGTCCTTACCAACAAAGTACGGACATTAAACTTTTGTCGAGCAAAACTGCCATCAGCTTGGTTTTGTCGCACACAACAAGTACACACACCTGTGCTTTCGAGCCAGGATGTCTCGGTCACAATTTGCTCCACACCCCAGACTACAAGCTGGTGGGTAAACAAGTGGTCGTGGCATGGTGGTCGCTTCCTGAAAGGAGACTTTAACATAAGGCGGGATCCAGGCATACAATCACATAGGTGCATTAAAATGGTGTGCAAATGTGAAAACACAAGTGTTGGATGCAAGCGCAGCACTGAACGATCAAGACAAACATTGCACATCAACAGCCAGCTTGCAAAGGGGAACCCTGTCTCTCAATCATGCAAAGTGGGAAAAGCTCAGATCTGAGTAATCAGGATATAGTCTAGATGTTCAGAGTGAAGAGGCTATGACGTGTCAGCTTTGCATGTTTGTCACTGCTTGTGCTTCTTCTTCTGAGCCCTCCGCTGCATGACTACCTCCAGCACCATCCTGAGCTGCATCATCTGCATCTTGTTGAAAAGCTGGGTGCTGTGCTTTCATATCATGAACATGATCCTTGAGGCCTCTGGCAGGGGGCCCTCTTGTGGGCTCTGTGCCAATGCCTGAAGAAAAGTGCAACAGATCATAGCACGCATGTTTGACTAGCCCTGATGCAGTTGTCACAAAAGGGTGTGGGTCACATCGAGATGGATGTGCATCCATGAGAGTGCAGCATTCAGGCCTGCTGCACCTGTGTGGCCTGCACACAGTCAAACTCGCATCCAGATGCTGCTGAAAGTGACAAGTACTGTGACTGACTGAAGTACAGCTCTTGGTAAGTCCTGTGATGATTTGGTTGCGAAATTTCATGTTGGCTTGTCAGGCAGCAAACTCTATCATGACTGGATGTGATGGCCGGTGTCCGAAATGAGCAAATGAGCAGATGTCCAAAATGAATATGTATCACCTGCTGGTATGGGATCTTCGTCCCAGTCCATATGCTCTGGTGCATTGTGGGGGTGAAACTGGAAGTTTGGAGCAATCAGGCAGTCTTCTGGAGGTGGTAATCTGAAGCCGTACTTGGTGGCAAGAGCTGGCAAGGCAATCTTGTTGCGCCTGTCTGCCATGCTTTGTAGCGCCTGCAACAAAAAGGAGCTGCTCTGCAACATGCATGGTGTGGAGTAAGGGCTGATGTACAAGCCAGGTGCACAAAATCAAGCTCATAATGACTGGCTGCGGACCCTGCAATTATTTGCACATAGTTATGTCAGCTTGTTTGCAGTGGCACGTATGCTTTATACCTGAGGCCTGTCAGCATCAGACAATATCAAGCACATCTTCCCCTGGCTTCTGCCATACATGTTGAAGCTGTAAACAACAGTATCGGACGCGCCTGGTAACATTTTTTGTCAGTAATAAAGGGCTTCTTGCTGTGACAATCACGGTGCCTTCTGTAACACTCATGAATGATCACAGTGGCAAGGTTGCTGGAACACTAACAGAACCGTTCTTTCTATCTGTCATTGAGCAACAAGTCTGCCTTACACACCACATGCTACGCAGTGCAAGGTGCTATGCAGCAGTGTTGCTTCTCAAGATGCTTTCTAAGTCAACTCACATCTTGAGAGGGGGGTGTCACAAAAGAAGTTGTTGCTTTAGCTTGTATCGCTAGCATGACATCCTCCATGCCAACCTCTCTCTTCAAGCTTCCTGCTCTGTCGCTGAAGGCCTGTGCATCATGAAATTATCTCAGTTCATGAACTGACTCATATACAAGTTTGCACAGTCCACAAATTTGCATGTGGTGCAGGCACAAGCCAGGAGACATGCAGACCATTGTACAGAACCTAAGATGGTGTACATTGCAAGAATTGAGGTCCAGCAATGACTCAAGCACATCATCTGGAATGTCAGACGTAGTGCTTGCCTCTGCAACCTGCAAGACCTCTGCCACATTTCTGTACATGAAGTCCAGGAGCTGGTGTACAACTCTAGGTTCATATTCTTTGATGCCCTGAAGGTACGAGGCACAAGGCTGTGAGGGATGAACGAGAAAGCTGGCGTCTTGTGTCGTGGCAAGGTACAAGTCTTGGATGTACAACAAGGCAGACCATGGAGTCCAAAACTTGTTTGATTACAACTCCGTCAGATGGCAACAGCTCATCCTCCTTGGGAGCTGGCATGCTGGTGGCGGGGCAATTGTTGTCTCAGGAGTTGCAGGTTGCTATTCCTGTTACCCTTCAAAGAGACAAGGCATCGTGGGTCAAAGGAGTCAGCTCAGACCCGCCCGGACTTGTTCGCCAGCGGCATTAATTTTGGACCCACGGTCGTTGTAAAATAGTTTGCGTAAAATAAGCCTCAGCAGTAGTCTCAGATCACAGTTCAAGGTTGAGACCTCAAAGCCTTCGCCATTGTGGTTTCGGTGCAGGCGAATTTTTGAGGCAGAATTGCTACACATGATGTGATCGCTAAGAACTGCAGGTGGCGGTGGATTACACGGAGACAAGTCCAGTCGAGTTATGCACGCGCCTGAGGCACTGTGTCGCCGCCGCTATGGTGTAGTTTGAGTTCTGTGCTGCACAAATACCTTGCGCACCAAGTAGACGTCAACAGACGCACGCCTTCAGCTCTCGTACCATGCTACGTTAAGTTTCAAGTTGCCACATTCACACAACACGAACAGAGAGACGGCAAGTTTATGCTACTGAGCCCTGAAGGAGCTCCTCAAACCTAAGGTTTGTTAGAAGTTGGCACCAAAAAAATGCCTCCTGGGTTTTCAGCTCATGGCCTGCTGCCACTAATCTCCTGCTCGTTTTCCGTTTGTTAAGAGTTACAGTATTGGCAAATTGTGTAACCTCCCTAACGATTTGCAGCAGCTGTTGCTGTAATTGCAGATGGGGAGAACTGTGCGCTGGGGCCAAGTCCCTGATCATTCCCGTGAGCCAAAAATCTGCAACGAGTTTGACATAGAGGATACAGCCGACAAACATGAAGTCAAAGATCAGCTCTTGCGCCATGGCGGTTTTACTGCTGTTCTACAGCTGAGACTCCTGTCTAATAACTGTTGGCGTAGGTGGGACAATGTGCAGGCTTTACCCGCTGGCGATCTCACAGTCAAGGTCATCTGTCATGCTCCAGGTGACTTTCCATATTAATATTTCCATATTAACTTTGCACTCATCTGCATGAGCAGCACTTCACAGTGTCTGATTACAGGCGATGAAGCCTCTCAGCCTCCTCTGTGCTGGAGGGTTTGCTGCTGATTGCATAGCATATCTGAAAGGCATCGTCACACAGCAGTAGAGCAGGTTCAATATAGCCTCAGCTTTGTCTGTGGCTTGCGGCATGCCCAGCTTACCTGCATCTTCACAAAATTATTGAAGATACTCAATGTGTGTTCTCGGCCTTATCAGCTGTTATTTTGCGTGGCTGGTAGGTTGCAGCAATTTTGCTGACTGCCTACTGGGAAGTCAAATTGGTACTATGTCTGGTGCTCATGCCATTACATGCATGTGAGCTCATCGACGAGCGTGCCACTTACTGTGCAGCATGTAGGGTGTTGGCATACAGGTTCTCCTAGACCGTATAGTCTCCACGGGTCTCTGTTTTGAACTTCAAAGGTTTTAGTGACGCTTCTGGAGAGCTGCTGCTAACATCATGACTAAGCAGTTGCACATGGTACAGGACAGGGGCAGGCAATGACAAAGGTCATTCGTAAGGCAGCTGCAGCTGCTTAGAGCTGGTAGGTGCAACTTGGGCAATACATGTTTAGCATGCTTATATACCTGCAGCCTCATCAGCTGTTTGACACTTCATTCCGCAATGTTTGATGCAGAATTTGCTGCAAGAAATGGGTCCCAAAGCCTGTGAAGGAGTTCCTTTTCAACACCAGCAGGTTAGAGACTATACAGTGAGGAGAAAGGCACTCAGGCTTGGCTTGCAACAACATTTGGCTGAATTGCATGCTGTAGCTTGAGGCTCTATGCAAGCTTCTGTGGATGCAGCAAATGCCTTGCTGCTTGCTGCTCTGATCAGTGTTTCTTTGCTGAAAGCCTCTCCACAGGGGGATGGTGACCTCGCTGAAGGTCTCTGCAGTAGACAGGATCACATCTATCTTCAGCAAACTAGATTTGCCACAAGGTCAACATATGGCAAACAGTAAAAGCTTTCAAGGCTGTTGGAGACACAGACAGAACTTTCCAGCGACTCTTTGTTCCTAAAGGGATCTTTAGAATGGTTTTGCAACCGTTCCAGCTAATAGGTCCTCAATGAACAGCAACCATTTCGGCCACTGGTCTCTCAGGGAACAGCGCAATTAGACGAATTGTTGTGCCTTAGCCCTTAAGGCAAGCTTGTCTTTGAACCAAGCCTACATGTGCATGTGTACTGATGGGGTATAAGCAATTCAGCAACAGTGGTGACAAATGACAACTTTGTTTAGCCTAAGCATTCAGACTACATTGTTAACTAAACAAAATCACAATTCAAGTCCAAAGCGCAGTACAAAAGCTGTCTTTGTTGGCATCCTCTACGTGACCCGCAGCGCCGCCTTCCGTACTGACTACGTTGCTACCTGATGACTAAAGCCCTGCTGCAGTGGATGAAATTCTTTCCTCAATGACGAATCCTCATATCACCTGGCATGGAGGAGCCTTTGCACCGTGTTAGCACGGAGACTTTACCCTGTTTCGCTGCATTGACATCAAGTTGATTGTGTGGAAAGGCTTGTGAGGGCTTAGTCGAGCTCGAACATAGATGCTGTCTCGGGTGATCGTAGTCACAGTTGTAGAACTGTAGAGATGGACGTTGACAGGCAGGCATCAGGTCGTGGTAAGCTCCACCAAAGACCCTGCAGAGACTGTCACAAGGCAGTGGGGCCCCCACTTGCACGAGTCACTCTCGAATAACTCAGGCAGGTATTTTTGGTTGCAGGGGAAAACTTTCTGTTCAGGCTACCTTCTGACCTGCTAGCCCTCGTGACAGACAATCTGTTACTGAAAGACCAGCGCTCGTTCTACACATGCTGCCCTCAGCTCTACAGGCACTGGCTTCCTCACTGCAGGACCCACAACCCTGACACCCAGTTTCTGCTTGGAGCTGTGAGCCTTCTGGACCAAAGCCTCAGCAATTCAGCGCTGCTCCATTCTTGTGAATTTGGCGGCACATGTTTGAAAGCCTACTGTGCTTCGGATCAGACTATCATTGAGGTGCAAGCAAATAAGTTGCCCAGCCTTGATGGGACTATGAACTCCTGCAGAAGTTCTGTCAGTTGGCTGCTTTCTCCTCAGGGACGACTTCCTGATAAAAGCTGTGAGACTGTAGTGAGGTGCCTCCAGCAGCCTCCAAGGCAGCTGCTTGACAGGCTTACCAGCGGTCCTTCCATCACAGCAGCATCTATAACACTCTCCACACATGAACAAGCTGATTGGCATGTTTTAAAGGAATCTGCAACAAGGTGGTATGCCCTTCTGTGCAACAGCAAAAGGGTACTTGATACTTTATATGAAAGATTGGGGATTCCCAGAACGCCTTGCTGACCGAGAGCATTTGCGAGTAACACATTGGGATTCAGAGTTGAGCTGGACTATCGATGGGATCGATTGTCGAAGCGTGCCCCCAGAGATAGATTTCGAGCAGATGCCACAGCGGGTTTCAAGGGTCGTGGCCCAGTTTTACAATCCGAGTGCAACTTGGACTGGAAACGTCCCTGTTGTTCCTCATATTCAGCACATTGAGTCAACACAGTATTGGCGTCTTGGCGTAGCAGAGGGGAACTTTGCTTTCAAGGAACATGACTTAACATCATTTTTTGCTCGTGACCTTTGTCACAACACCCCTGAACCTGTCTTTATTGGTGAGCAACGCTATTTGTTGGACAATGGTCATATCACTCAGCCATCAGAATGTGTTTTCACTGACTCAGACTAGGAAGTCGTGCTAGCTGTAGCATACTTGCTTGCATATTTGCATGTTCATGCATGAACACACATATGTGTGCATGCATGCTGCGTAAGTAAAGTTGGACAAACTGTTCAACCTGCCACGCTGCACAACTTCTTCTGCATGGTAACTGCACACTTCGCCTTTAAGTCTTCGACCTGTCTGCTGCATGTTCAAGCAAGCAAAGCTCCACTGTTGTTCAGGTCGTTGCAATGGTTGTACCTTTGTCTGCGGAAAGGTGTCACCACCATTCTACAAGAAAACTTTCCACCTAGCATACTTGCAAGCTTCAGATTCCCCACCGGTGCGATCTCGATTGACCCTGCTACTTGCGCTGCTACAGATAAGTGGTGCGCGCAGGTTTATCGAGGTTGCGCAACGGCGGACGTGTCAACGAGTAACTTCTCTTCTACTCGCCTGTAGCAGCCAGTGTTGCTTACTCCTCTGCAGACTCCTTTCAGCACTATGTCGCGCAACTTTCCCGGTAAGCGTGCCGTTCCCATGGTTCTCGAACAACTAGCGGTGCAACCCTTCCATTGCAAGCAAAGTGAAAGCACACGACTTTGTCGCACACTGCCACTGCAGGTGAGCAGTATGAGCAGGACTTTATACCACACCGACTGTGCAACTGGGAGGTGCCAGCTGTGAAGGTAGCCCAAAAAGACCTGCCGGTCTTGCACTGGCTGCGAACAGCTGTACCAAGCTGCTCTGCTCGCTCTGGGTAAAAGTTGTGTGCCCTGTGACAAGCGTCGCCACAGATGCCTCTGCCATGCAGAGAACGTCTGCAGCCAGCATGTACGGGACGTTGAACCCCAGAAGGGAGGCCACAACTGCAATTGCAAACGACCGTGGATACCTGCTCTCAAAGAAGAGCAAATTCAGTGACTCATTCAACCACAACACCCACGTCTATGACACCTCAGCAGCAAGGTGGCCAAAGGTGCAGCAAGCATGAAGTTGCATTGTTCAAAGTCAGTGCACCTGATTGCAACAGGCGTTGCCTAGTTTCAACAACTGTGCTTCACTGTGCCAGCACTCAAGAAGTCTGTATACGTCTGTATCTGACTCAGCAGTTACCTTTCAGACAATTGAGCTGCTTTTGCTCAACTGCAAAATGCTGGTCGTGGCCCCACAGCATGGGGCAACATCTGAATTTTGGTTGCATGCTTGCAGCCAAACCCCCTCGTGAACACAGGAGCTCATACCACCATGGGCTACAAGGGCATTCTGACCACATACTTGAATGCTTCCACAGTATCCATCCCCAGTGTGGACATCCCCGGCTGCAAGGAGCGCAACTTTCATTAGCTATGCAGCCTTATTACTCATCAGATTGCCAAGTTTTGTCTTCACGGATTGCAGCAGTACTGCCAGCTTTGCAGCCAACAACACATATGCTCTCAATATGAATGCTGACTTCACAAGATATCGTAAAGTGCAGTTGATGCAGCTGATATATCTTATACATATCATTGATCAGTATCTACTCATGCACCAAACCTACACTGTTGGTGCAAGCATGTAACACATGCAGCTGCAACACTGCTGGCCTAGCTGAACATGCGCCTGTTACACTGCCCGATTTTTACTTTGAAACACCATATGGATTGTAACACGTGTAACACACAATGCATGCGATATGCAGCACATTTGTACTGTCTGGCATCTTGCATAATTTTGCAGCTGATGGCACAACGACATGTTTCCATAAAAGCCTTGCTTGTGCATGATCTCTCTGTCGAGGCTGATTGTCATTGTGTGGGGTCATGTAGCGCACACACAATCGCTGTGCACAGCCATGCATGCTGCATACGTTGGAGGTGCCGATCTGGCACTGTTAAATTGAATATTCATGGTTTTCTGCTCAAGCAGTCTGTCACTGTTATTGTAAATGCTGCAGCATTTCCTTGCGTTGCAAGAGCTCTGCAATAGCTGCATCTAACACTGAATCACCCTTTGTGAGGCCGTCTGCCTCCTTGACATGCCTGACATGGTCTGCTTGCTCTGTCAATTATTGCTCTGCAGAACCAGCACACTTGTGGACGGCATACAAACTTCTAGCAGCACAACAACACCCAAACCAAACTCAGTTTTGCTAATAGCAATGCATGGTTTGCAGAACAGCACGACTTGCCTGCAGGTTGCAAGTCCTCTATTGCTGCTTTTGTTTGTCGGGTGTCCATTGCATTTGCTTCTGCAATGGGTCCGCCTCTGGTCCCATCCTCAAACTCCCACTCATGAATGGCGATTGCCTGCCCAATCAATGCACCTGTAAAACAGCTGAAGTCAGTAGCAGACAGTCTGGATTTGCAGCTTGTGTCCCTGGCCTTCCTTTTCCGGCGTGAATTTTTCAGCACGTCTGTTTACAGCTGGAAAATCCAACAGCCTTCGTTGCTCTGCCAAAGGATATGCAATTTCTGGCTGTAACATGAGCCACATGCGTCACCGTCTGCTTGAAAACACTGAGTGCATGGTTTCTATTTTTTTCAAAGATTGAACTGGAGTGACCTGCCATTTGCATGCACCATGTACAGTCTATACAACCGTGCTGGCTGGGTGTTCCAACAACCAGCCAGTCCATGCAGCAAATTGCATATTTGTTTGTCACAAGCATTTTGCACATACAATATGCACAACAATAAGCAGCATGTTCATGTGCGCAACAATGTGACCATGTTTCTGGTCCTGCTTGCCGCCCAGATCCTGCTACTGTTGTAAGTCCTGACAAGCTTACAGATTTATGGACTGGCGTAGTCTCAATCAAAGTGCGCGTCAGTGGGGCCCTGACAGACGAGAACATCGGCAAGACAATATACCGGAAAAGTCGCTCCAAGGGAGTGGTGAGAACTTTGATTTATGTTGAGCGCAGGGCAAAACGTCAATAGGCAATGATGAAGGCCTCGGTCAGCAGCTGAAGGGCAATTTCGTAAGGCCTCAGTCAGCAGCTGAAGGGCCAACCTGATGGAGCCTCAATGTTCCACAGCAGTCCATTGCTGACGCAAATGGGACGGCCTTTAAGACCTTTCCTCCATTGGTTGTGCACTGCTGCTGTGCCGATATCCTGTGCTTGCTTCATTAGCTTTTGCCTGTCTTCTACATTCTGTATAACAAGCACTGAGTGAGTTGTTGTACATGCAAGCCACTACAGCTAACAGACACTTGCCTGCAACTAGAGCAGACTCTGCCTCTGCGGCAGAGAGGTCATACCAGTAACCATGCACTGACACTGGGCAGCCCGGTATAATACTGGGCTTCTCAATAAATTGACGCGGAAAGGCGTAGTCTTTTCTTTTCTTTTCTTTTCTAACCATGCACTGGGGACCAACTGTTACGACTGGTGTGAAAGGACGCGGAATCACTTAACGACACTGCTGCACAGCACTGGTGTGACAGAAGATGTGTGGCGTGCACAGATGCATTGGGTTGCACATGCTGGTAGTTTGCTGCAAAGGGAAGCCCACTGCATCTTGGCAGATGCAAGCCAGGTGTTTACATTACACGGCACAGGATATCTTGACACTGACGATGAGCAGAGCACAGCATACACTCTTATTGCTATCAGCTTTCACAAAAAATGCATGCAAGAATGGAGAGTCTATGCCTGGCAGGCCCAGAGCGAGTGCAACATGCAATGAGGCTTGTTGCAAACATAACTGACTGACAGGGGACTGACTGACTGAGTGACTGACTGAGTGACTGACTGAGTGACCGACTGAATCAGACTTGACACTCACTTGCCTGGTTCACATCCTCTGTTCTGGAAGTGGAGGGCTGTCCAATCAGCTCATCCCAGGTTGCCTGGAAAAGATCCAGAGCAGTCTTGTTTGCGTAGTTGAACCTGTTGCACAAGATAGTCATTGTGGCTGCGCATGAATGACATGCCAACAACTCTTTTTGAGCTAGTGAGAGGCATCAAGGTCAGACTGTGACATGGGAGAACACGTACATATGTGCTGGTGACGCTATTGCAGTATTCCCTAGGCTTGCTGTCATCACATACCATACTGAGATGAGTAAGAATGACACCACTACTCGGTCATGCCTGACAGCTGTCCAGATCTGCAGAATGCAGACTGATGATCTCACTTGGGGTTGGCTGGATCTTTCTCCATGTCATGACTGAGTACACCGTATGGAGCCTCCCATATAAGCTTCGCGATATCATGCAACTCTGCATCATCCATGATTGGCCTGCATCATGCAATGTAACTACTTTACGCACTGCTTGTCACTGAGTCATGCCATTGATGACTACGGTCAGACAAATTTTCCGTCTTGCTACAGGTACCCTCAACTGCATGTGCTGCTCTGACAGTCTCTGGTTGACTCACAGCACTAGGACCACTGCCATTGACAATGGGCAAGGTCCTTTGCAGCACAAAGAGCTTGTAGCTGAAAGAGTAGACAGTCATCCCAGCTTCTCAGGTTTGTCCTACATGCCAGCGAGTGCCATGAGCGCTTGAGCTGCCCTTACTTGCCAACCTTGCGCTTGTAGCTCTCAGCCATCATCAAACTATGCGTGACAATTTCTGTCTGCAGATAAGGGGTGGCTGGCTTTGGCGGGTCCATGAGACACCGAGTTTGCTTTTCCTTGCCACCACCTTTTTTCTCGCCCTGCAAAACTGCAAGCAGCACCCGCGCAGCTTTCAAGCAATTTACGGATCACTGGCTGACAACGATGCACATAGCTTACGGATTTTGCAAGCAGTGACAACTCGGGTGGCTGGGCTTCGGCCGAGTGTCCTATCTGGGCTTGTACACTTCGTCTGCCCGATCTTTCTATGCGCTCAAGCTGCCAGGAATGCCATATCGTTTTGCAAGCTCTGGAACGCGGGGTAACGTCACCCCTTGACAAAGCAAGTTACGCACACAACACAGGAGTATTTATCGACACCGGCATGCATGTGTATTGTGAGCGGTTGAAAGTGGCGAAACTTGCACCGGACTCAGTGCATTGCTCACGGCATGTCGTTTCGTATCGCTTCCTCGTAAAGAAGAAGAAGGATCTTTTAGTCTTAACTTCCATCAGCTGTGCATATTGATCATATTGCCAACTTTGGACACTTGAGGTGCGGACATGTAACACGTGCAGATGAAGCGCTGCTGGCCAAATTGATTATGAGCCTGCTGCACTGTCAAGGTTTTGCTTTAAGCCTTGCAATAGACAATGCATGCAGCACATGTACATATAGCTACATGTAGTGTCTGGTATTTTGCATACTCTTGCACAACGCAGCGTTTCAGCACAGCTTTACTTGTGCAATGTCTTTCTGTCGAAACAGATCATCACACAATCGTAGTGCACAGCCATGCATATTGCACACACCAGAGGTGCCAAATCGGGAAAGTGAAGACTCATGGTTTCTGTCACTGTTATTGTAAATGCTGTAGCAACTCCTTGCGTCGCAAAAGCTCTGCAATAGCTGCGTCTAACACTAAATCACCCTTTGTGAGGCCGTCTGCCTCCTTGAGATGCCTGACATGGTCTGCCTGCTCTGTCACTTGTTGCTCTGCAGAACCAGCACACTTGTGAGGCATGAGGACAGCAACATACTTCAAGCAGCACACAAAGACACCCAAATTGAAATCAAGCACCAAGTACATGGCTTGCACAAAATCATGACTTGCCTGCATGTTGCAACTCCTCTGTTGCTGCTTTTGTGTGTCGGGTGTCCATTGCGTTTGCTTCTGCAATGGGTCCGCCTCTGGTCCCATCCTCGAACTCCCACTCATGAATGGCGATTGCCTGCCCAATCAGTGCACCTGTAGAACAGCTGAAGTCAGTAGCAGACAGTCTGGATGTGCAGCTTGTGTCCCTAGCCCTCCTTTCCCAGCGTGACTTCATCAGCACCTCTATTTACAGCTGCAAAATTGAACAGCCTTCCCTTCTTTCCCACAGGACATGCAATTTCAGCTGTAGCATGAGCCACAAGCGTCGCCATCCACAAGAGGTTGCCTCGATGCCAGGCTTCATTTTCTAACACCAGTTGATCAGGAATGTTCTTCCATTTGTGTGCAGTCTACTCAGGCCATGCTAGCAAGGAGCCAGTCCATACATCAACCTCAGCATCTGTTGTTCACATGCATGTGTGATCATCAGCAGCACATCGGCATGCGATGCCGACTATGAATATGGTCCTGCTTGTGTTCCCAGTCCTGCTAATGCCATCAGCTTGGACAAAGCTTGTAGATGTACAGACTGGCTCAATCCCATCGAGCGTCTTCGAGCATCAATGAGCAGGAGAAATTGGACACATTAGTGGGATTCTGAAAGACAAGAAAATGGTACGCCGCAAGGCATTATACCAGAAAAGTCACTCCAAAGGAAAAGTTGTAACCTTTGATTTATGTGGTGCGCATGTCAAATCAACAATAGGCAATTTTGAAAGGCCTGGGTAAGCAGCTGAAGGGCAACAAACCTGATGGAGCCTCAATGTTCCACAGCAGCCCATTGCTGATGCATACAAGCCGCCCTTTAAGACCTTTTCTCCAAATGCTGTGCACTGCCGCTGTGCCCTCATCCTGTGTTTGCTTCATTAGCTTCTGCCTGTCCGCCATGTTCTGGAAAACAATCACCAAGTGGGGTGCTGTACCTGAAAGCTACTGCAGATCAGTAGACAGTGCCAATGCTGCTGCATTGTGCACCAATGAGCCTTTCCTTGCATGCAGGTACAAGAAGTTAATCAGACTCAGATGCAAAGTGCCAGCTGCCTTAGTAGGCATGCAAGAAGGCCAAACAGTTGCTAATGCTGCTGCACAGGCGGGACAACAGTCGTGCACAGATGTATTGGTCACGCATGCTGGTAAATGGCTGGGCAGCCTAGTCCATCTTGGCAGATGCAGGCCAGGTGTGTCTACACAACATTGTACATAATGTCTTGACACTGAGGATGAGCACTGCATACACCCTCATTGATACCCACATTTACAGGCAAACCATGCAAGAGATGAGAGTCTATGCCTGGGCATGGAGCCAGTGCAACACCACCAAGGTTGCAAGCATGAACAAGACTTGAGACTCACTTGCCTGGTTCACATCCTCTGTTGTGCAATTAGAAGGCTGTCCAATCAGCTCATCCCAGGTTGCCTGAAAGAGGTCCAGAGCAGCTTTGTTTGCGTAGTCATACCTGTTGCAACATGGTAGCCTGTGTGATTGCGCTTGGGATACATACCAGCTATAACTGTTGAGCTGGTGATGAGCATCAATGCTACAGGGTGATATGGTACAGCGCATACATGGGTGCCGCTGACGGTGTTATGCAGTATGCCCTGGGCTTGCTGAAAATCACATGCCATACTGAGATGAGTGAGGATAATGTCACGACTTGGTCATGCCTTCTACATATCAACTAGTGCAAAATGCAATTTGATGAGCTCACTTAGGATTAGCTGGATCTTCTTCCATGTCTTGGCTGAGCACTGCATATGGAGCCTCCCATATAAGCTTTGTGATTTCATGAATCTCTGCGTCATCCATGATTGGCCTGCATCGTATAATGCATCTCATTTATGCACTGCTTGTCACTGACTCATGGCATTGATGTTTGAAGTCAGACAACTTTTCCATGCTGCTACAGGTGACCTCAACTATATGTGCGCAAGGCAAAGCTGAGTTCTGGCTGATGTTGGTCGACTCAAAGTATTGAGACCCTTTCCATTGACAAAACGCAAGCTCTTTTGCAGCACAGTGAGATTGTAGTGTAGACAGCCATCTTAACCTCTCAGGTTTGTCCTACATGCCAGCAAGTGCCATGAATGCTTGAGCTGGCCTTACTTGCCAACCTTGCGCTTGTAGCTCTCAACCATCATCAGATTATGCATGATAACTTCTGTCTGTAGATAAGGTGCGGCCGGTTTTGGAGGATCCATGAGACTCCCAGCTTGCTTTTTCTTGCCACCGCCTTTCTTCTTGGCCTAAGCACCACCCTTGCAGCTTTTGGGTGACGCATGCATCTCTGGCTCACAACAATGCCTATAGCTTACGGATTTTGCATACAATGACAACTCAAGTGGCGGGGGTGGTGGCCAAGTGTCTTACCTGGGCTTGTACATTTCTTCTGCCTGAACTCCCACTGTACTCAAGCTGCCAGGGACGCCCTCTCGTGTCGGCAGCTCTGCATCATCAATGTGACTCGACAAGGCAAGCAATGCACACAGCACAGGAATCTCTGGAAAGCTTACCGCTGCATGTGACGACATTGGCGTGCATGTGTGCTGCGAACGGTTAAAGGTATCGAAACTTGCACCGTCCATTGCAGGCAGGCACTTTGCATGTCTTCTTACTTGCAGCAAGCAAGTGTTTCGCTGCTGCACACGGTCCTGTCGTACAGCACGCGCGATCAGCCTGTACGTATTCTGAAGCTGTCCACGTGACGTCAGGAAGGCTCAGCTGTCATCGTGCCTATCCTCTCACGTTACAGTCCCCGCATAGGTTGCTTGCGTAAAAAGCAGAAGCCAAGCAGCCCAGAGCGGCTCAACAGCGCTGGTTTTCTTCGCCTTTTGAGGCAGCGCTGTTTTGCAAGAACGTAGTGACGCGCCATGCTGGCTGCACAGTTGCTCCGCCGGTGCGCGAGCGGCCTCGGGGGCGTCGAAGCGACTACTAGAGCTGTAGCAGCTGCGCAGGTTGGTTTGAACATTCGACTTGCTTTGTAACGGCTTCTGTGGCTGATCTGCTTGCAGTGCGGTTGTCCTTCTACGGATCCAGGTTACTTGCTTCTGCTGCAGGTAGCAGCTCGGCAGGCTGCAGGCTCCCACTCCCGGATCTTTGCTGCACAGCCTCAGGTGAGAATGTGGCGTATCAGAAAGGCCCAGTCTTATCCACACTTCTGTTGCAACACCCTGCTCTTGCACTTGCAGCCAGCAGCGTCCAACGAGGAAGAGTACAACAAGCTGACCAGCCAGAAGTCAAGCGTCACGGTATGCTGATGATTCCAGCTGCATGCATCAGTCTATATAGGACATCTTGTTGCAGGACCTGGGTAAATTTAAAACTGGAAATGCACTTCATTGTCTGTTGATATGCAGTGGCCAAAGCAGCTAAATGCTTCCTTGGAGGAGGTGGATCCAGAGTTGTATGACATCATTGAGAAGGAGAAGAACAGGCAGTTCAAGGTGTGACAACACAAGGGTTGACTACTCTTCAGTGATCAAGTACAGCTTTATGGTCATAGTGTTGCTGCTTTGACACAGGACACAATCACCGCTGGCTGCAATCCATATACATGCATGCACTAAGTGTAAAAGCAACAGTTGTGTTTGACGCATGTGACAAGTTGCAGAATGTTTGCCAGGCACATGGGCTGTCTTATGAGCTATATCTTACACCAGTCTGAGCAGATATGCATGTCCCTTGTGCCCTCATGTAGACTGTTGCCAAACAGCACCACCTTGATGTTGATCCGTTGTCACGCTCAACAGCAGCGTGGTTGCTCTGCAGCTCTGGTTCAATAATGCTGACTGCCCTTTCAGCTACAATGGACGCTCAACGCTGCTGCTTCATCTCTTGCTGTCATGCGCTCTCGCTCTATGCCTTTGCATGCCTTCAGGGCCTGGAACTGATTCCTTCAGAGAACTTTGTTTCCTCATCAGTCATGGAGGCAGTGGGTTCTGTCATGACCAACAAGTACTCAGAGGGATACCCAGGCACTCGTTACTATGGAGGCAATGAGTTCATTGATCAGGCTGAGAGCCTCTGTCAGGTGAACTTCCCAATAGATCCAGAGCAGAGCTAGCAATGGTGCTGGCCCCTCTTAGCCATCACTCAGCAGCCTTCACGCTCCTACAAGCTCTTGTGCCTTGTAGCATGCACAGCAGAACACCAACAGGGTTCAGACTGCAATAGTGGTTTCTGCAGCCAATTTTTTGGCCTGCATGTATATGCTCAGCTGTGTCTGCAAGCTGCTGCTGCTGCAAATGCACATGGCAGGGTCTGCAGCAAGCCCTTTGTGTCTGCTGCCTTGTCTCCAGGCACATTACATGTGGACATGTGCAGAGCAAGCTGTCAGTCAGATTCAAACTTGTGTGGTACTTATGTGGTTACAAGATTTCATGATCAGCATGGGCATCTGTCCTTCTCCCACAACAACTGCCTCAAGTCTGGATCAGGCATGGCAGTCATGGAAGCACATGTCGTGTTACACCCCTTCAACAACTGAAAACAAAGCCTAGTTCTTGAAGATGTGTTTCTGGTTTGATGCAACTGCAGGAGAGCTGACAACCATTACTGTGCATGTTCTCTCTGCAAACTGCGCCATGTGCTGGAATTGCAAAAAAACCTTCACTGACATAGCGCAGTTGTATCTGTGGGTGACAGTCATCTGCTTGCCATGGCTGAAAAACCACACTGTTACTCTGTTTTCACTAATCCAAGGCTGATCTCCTGCTGTCTGATGCTGATTACCATCAGCTCATACCACCTGTCACCTGGGCAGCCCGGTATAATACTTGGCTTCTCATCAAATTGACGCCGAAAGGCGTAGTCTTTTCTTTTCTTTGTCTTTTCTTTTCTTTGTCTTTTCTTTTCTTTTCTTACACCTGTCTGACATAATGCATGTGGGCTGCAGAAACGAGCGCTGGAGGCGTTCAGGTTGGACCCTGAGAAGTGGGGTGTGAACGTGCAATCCCTCTCGGGCTCTCCTGCCAACTTCCAGGTCAGCTGCTGACATGTGTCAACCCTCCATGTGGTATAGCACACTAATGACGGCTGGTCCACACAGCTTATTTGTTTCAGAGATGGATATGTATAGTATGATTGCCACAGCCTCTGAATGCAATTTTGGATTCGCATGCTAAACATTGGATTGGCTCCTGTTAACATGGGCTTGCCCAAGGCCTATACTTTATTGCATTCCTACCTTTCAACGAAACATATTGTAATGCCGGATTCTAAAAGAGCAATAATAGTCTGTAAATCAGAAGATCTTATCCTTATGACACACAATCGGACATTCACCATTCAACCTAAGCCCACAAGCTGCTTACATACACCTGTGCTTTCAAGCCAGGATGTCTGACGAGTCACAAATGGCTCCACATCCCAGCCTGTAAGGTATAAACTGATATGAAAATGAATACATGCAGGTGTACACAGCTCTGCTGCAGCCACATGATACACAGTCAGACATTTGCCACTCAGGCCTAAGCATACAAGCTGTGTACATAAATGCAGGTGTGCACAACTTGGGTAGCCTGGTATACTACTTGGCTTCTCATTAAATTGATGCCAAAATGTGTAATGTTTTCTTTTCTTTTTCAGGTGTACACAGCACTGTTCCAGCCACATGACACACAACTGGCTCCACACCCCAGGCTGTAAGGTCTAGACGGTATGGACTGAAATGACAATGAATACATGCAGGTGTACACAGCACTGTTTCAGCCACATGACACACAACTGGCTCCACATCCCAGGCTGCAAGGTCTAGACAGTATAGACTGAAATGACAACGCATAAATGCAGGTGTACACAGCACTGCTACAGACGGTATAGACTGAAATGACAATGAATACATGCAGGTGTACACAGCACTGCTGCAGCCACATGAGCGTATCATGGCCCTAGATCTGCCTCACGGCGGTCACCTCAGCCATGGCTACCAGACAGACACCAAGAAGATCTCTGCAGTCTCCATCTTCTTTGAGGTGCACCCTCTTGCTGATCTACACTCATGCTAGGCTGCTCCACACTCATGCTAGGCTGCTCCACACTCATGCTAGGCTGCTCCACACTCATGCTAGGCTGCTCCACACTCGTGCTAGGCTGCTCCACACCCATGCTAGGTTGCTCCACACCCATGCTAGGCTGATGAACATAGGGTCAACTCGTCACAACAGTTTTGGCAATGGGTTTTGTTTGCTGGGATGCCCAATCCAGCAAATCTGTCTTGCATGGCGTTCTTGTACTTCCTCAGTGAGCCAGTCTTGCTCAGCTGCAACAGCTGCACATCTGCATGCATGGCTGCAGTGATGCTGTCTCTGCTGCAGTGTTGTGCATGCTGGGTGATTACCCTAAAAACCCTAAAAATTACCCTAAAAACCCTTTAAAAAATGTGCATAGTCCTTGCTGCTGGTCAAATGTCAGGCACCATGGTGCACACTTTGTCTAAGAAACCTTCTTGCAGAAGCATTCATCTAGTTTGCACAGGATGTATACATGCAGATAGCGCTCGGATCAATTGCAGCATCTAGGCTGCTTTTTTCAAACATACTCAAGTAGATTGGTCTCCTCATGCTTCCAGTATGTTTGAAAGCTTTTTATGATTGACAAGCAGGACCAAAATGTCACCAAAGACGTCACAACAAACTTTCAACACCTATAGCATCTAGAGTCATACCTGAATGCGTTGTTAAGTGCTGTTGATAACGAAGGCTTGCCTTGCACATATCGGGTGTACAAGGACAGGGTTATGACCGAGTACAACCAGCTGACGGCCAATCAGCTGCACAGTGTATTCACCCCTGTTAGAGACCTGGTCTCACATGCTGCATAACATATGCAGACAGTCTCGTACCAGGTGCAACCTGCTGAAAGTCAAGCAGCTCTGTGCATGCACAGTGTTGTGACGCCTGCAAGACTCAAACTTACACTCACACAATTCATGCCGCACGCAGACATTCCCATACCGTGTGCATGCACAGTGATGCGACACCTGCAAGACTCAGACTCAAATGTTTCATACCATATGCAGACATTCCCATACCGGGTGCATGCACAGTGATGCAACGCCTGCAAGACTCAGACTCAAATTTGAGTGACTTTCATACTGATTGCAGACATTCCCATACCGGGTGCATGAGGACAGTGGTCTCATTGACTACGACCAGTTAGAGGCCAATGCAGCTCTGTACCGCCCCAAGCTGATTGTGGCTGGGGCCTCTGCCTACACTCGCCACTACGACTACCCTCGCATGCGCCAGATTGCAGACAAGCACAACGCCTGGCTGCTGTCTGACATGGCACACATCAGTGGGCTGGTCGCAGCAGGTATGGGTTGCCATTGATTGACCTCTGAGTGTGCATCTTGAGAGGCTTCCATTAACAGGGTTCTGCTCAGAGACGGCTGGACCAACTATAAAACCAGAACCAGATGGACAGTACAAGCTCTCGTGTTTAGGTGGCATTACACAGCAGGCGGTTTGGGAACACAAAGCCCCCTGTTGTGTTGTTGGTGCAAGGCAGGCTAGTGTGCTTCTGCTGACATGCTGTGTCCTGACATGAATGATAGTATGTTGGGACATATGCAGGTGTCCCTCCTGGTATGATTGCTGTGTGTCAAAGTCTGTAGTAATGCAACTCCCAGGCAGATTGAGTTGCTGCTGCGAGGCGTTGCTTGCAAATACGACCTGCTTGGCTCTGTGCCGTAAAGCAGTGAAGTGTCAGCAAGCTCTTGATAATCCCAATGCAATCACAAAACGTCTATTTCAATTTAGAAAAGTCATCCCTACACTGGAAATGTAAATTCAGAAATGTCTGGAGACAGCAAAACCGCATTTCTACATTGTGGAGATGTTTTTGTTATGACAGAACGTGCTCTGTGCTTTGTAGGCGTGGTGCCATCTCCCTTTGACCACTCAGACGTGGTGACCACCACCACCCACAAGTCCCTACGGGGGCCCAGGGGCGCTATGATCTTCTACCGCAAGGGGGTGCGCAAGGTCACCAAGAAGGGGGTGGAGGTCATGTATGACATTGACAAGAAGATTGACTTCTCGGTCTTCCCTGGACTACAGGTACCACAAGGCAGTGCCTTCTCTCATGTTCAAGTTGACATGATACAGAGTAACAAAACGGTACCTTGTCCTTCAAGTTCAAGTGACATGATGCAGTACTTGTTCAAAGATGCGGCGGGACAAGTGACTTTGTGCGGCTTGAAATTTTTCTGGCTTTGTTGTTGCTCTTTTGTCGCTTGAAAGCAGCAAATTTCGCTGGACGTACTGTACACTGCAGATGTGCCTGAGAATGTGCAGGGAGTGGTTGTGCTAACGCTGCATACACCTATTCATCTCCTTTTGCTTTGCACTTGCTGACTGTGCAGTGCATTCCAGCCTGTCTTCTTTGGGTAGCGCTGTGCAGCATGACAGCAATCTGTTACAGAAGGTGTTGCAGGTCAAGCTTTCCGACTTTGCAGTTCATTGGGCATCACATCAGTCATGATGTGCCTAATTCTCATCACAAACTCATCTCGCAAACAAGAAATACATAAATGCAGTAATGAAATACATTTTGTATGCATCTGTAATGATATCATATATCATATATTATGCGTATTGTGTAAAATGCATATTTGCGTACATGTCGCATCCATACTATTAACATCTGTACATCTGTCAACATGTGTATATACACTTATGTACATACATTTACAAATATGATTAATACACATGTCTGGTGACTGTCTGCAGGGTGGCCCTCACAACCACACCATCTCTGGTCTAGCCTGCGCCCTGAAGCAAGCCAAGACCCCAGAGTTCAAGGCCTACCAGGAGCAGGTGCTGCTAAACAGCAAGGCCATGGCAGATCGCTTTGCTGATTTGGAGTACAAGTTGGTCTCAGGAGGCACTGACAACCACCTGCTGCTGCTGGACCTCAGACCCAAGGGTGTGGATGGCAGCAGGGTTGAGCGTGTTCTGGAGATGGCTCACATTGCCACCAATAAGAACACTGTGCCAGGTACTTTTCCACTTTCCCTTTGAAGCTTGACTGTGAAACTGCAACCTCAAAGTCACTTGGGGTGCTCTATGAACCCAACAGTGGGTATGGTGTGTATAGTGTCCTGGAGATGGCTCACATCGCCACCAACAAAAATACTGTCCCAGGTACTCTTCAATCTCAGGCTGCAATTTGTAGCTTTGATCTGAAGCTGGAACTCAAAACTCACCAATGGTGCTCTATATGCCCAACAGTGGGTATGATGTGTATAGTGTGCTGTACAAATGCAACAGTGGGTGTGGCAGGTATGGTGTGCTCTATCATTGCAACATCGAGTGTGGTGTGTATGGTGTGCGTTATGAACTCACAAGTTGGCATGGTGTGCTCTATCATTGCAATAGTCCATGTGGTGTGTACGGTGTGTGTCATGAACTCACAAGTGGGTATGGTGTGATCTATGAACCTCAACAGTGGTGTGCCTGGCTACAATGGTCTGTCCTCCTGCAGTAGGCATGTTCAAACATGACAGTGTCAACCACCATCTGTATCACCTCCTGCAGTACCCATGGTCAATATGCTGTTGCAACCCACCAGCTAGTTGCTGCTTGGACCCTGAGTGCAATAACTTGGCTGGCTTGAAGGCCAAGGCGCTGCGCATAGGATTTGCTGCCTTACATGGTGCAGCAACAACATAGCAAACATCTTTTCTCAGGCAAACGAGCTTTTTGGGGATGACATATGTGCTGATGCATGAGCTGCAGACTGGACACAATGATGAGCCAAAATGTCAGAGCAGTATATAATCTTGAGATGCAGTAGTGCATGTGCAAGTGTCAGGGCAACGACTGACCTTGGGATGTGGTAATGCAGGTGACACATCTGCCCTGATGCCAGGAGGGCTGCGCATGGGAGCCCCTGCCCTCACCTCCAGAGGCTTCACAGAGGATGACTTCAGACAAGTCGCAGACTTTGTTGACAGGTCAGCTCCAGAACCGTCTCTTGTTGTACTAACTAACATTAAAAAGGACAGTGTAAAAGTCTGAATCAAACAACAGCTGGGGAGAACTCAAGTGCGTGTCTCTATTTGGGAGCTATCTCAGTTGCCATTATTATCATTATATTGTTATTATTATTTTTGTTATTATTGTTATTATTTAGTCGTAATAGGCCTATTGTACAAGGCATAACCCGATGGTTGCCAGCACAGATCACAAATCCTGCTGAGACTAAAGCCCTACCTCAGTTGCCATGCTGCTGTGCAATGCTTGCATGTCACCTTGCGTCTGCACAACAGCAGATTCTTAGATTCATCCAGCAGATGAAAGTCTGTTGTGCAGAGGCAACAGTTGCTGATGTTCATGTCAAAGTCAAACCTGATGCCTTCTCCAGATGAAACACTTGCTCAAGGCAGCTTGTAGAATGGCGTGAGCTAATGCTTTCAATTTTCTTGCAATGATGTTTGGGTTCATGGACTTGCTTGATTCATGCAAATTTGTAATGAGCGCAACAGAATACCGTGATCAGTATCTTGCTGCACAGCAATATCCCTGTGCTCTATAGGCACTGATTTGGATTTATCTGCGCTTTGCCCCATTCAGGCTTTGTTCATGCCTGTGAGATTGATCTTGGTTGCTAAGAGTGATTTGTTGTGATGTTCAGGGGGGTACAAATCACCCAAGACCTCAAGAAGAAGCACGGACCCAAGCTGAAGGATTTCAAGGCATACCTGGAGACCAATGTGCCTCCAGAGATTGCTGAGCTCAAGGACAATGTTGAGACATTTGCCAAGCAGTTCCCAACAATTGGCTTTGAGAAGGCTGCCATGAGATACAAGGACTGAGGGTCTTGATAGCCTGACCAACAGAGTTGCCTGAAGAGAGCAGAGGTTGCATGATCACGCCTGGTGGCAAACCAAGGTTCAGCAGTTTCTGGGGTGAGTGTAAGCGCACTCTTTGGAGCAATTGTTGACTGTTTTTGGTATGCAGCAGGGTAATGTTGTTTTTGCTCAGTGACATTTTCTGCAAGGCCATTGTTGGAGCTGAGAAATATGCCTTGAATGCGCATTGAGTGTTCTGTAATCTTATCATTGTGAGGGGTTTCTGATTATTTGTTTTGAGGCAATTGACGTTCAGCCCTTGTAGCAATGGCGCACTGTCATCTCGTGTTTGGCACTGTCTACGATGTTCTGTAAAGAAGCTTATAGGACCTTCACTGTCAGCATGACATCTAGTGGAGTGAAGTTGCAGTCTTCTGATGCATACTGTAGTACGTAAATGTATACATCCACGCACACCAATCTAAACACGTAGTTGTGCAAACTTGCACCAGGCTGCACACATGGCCAAGACAGACCACAAGCATTGTTCGTTGCATGCAGACCCTTCAGCGCAAATGCTCACAAAGCATGCAGCAAGCATATTGTCACATCCCTGCAAGAACAGTTCTTTGAGGCAATTGAGCTGTACTTGTAAGTTTACACAGCTTTTACTAGAGTATTGCTTAACACTGAATAAAAAATGACAGGACTATTGAGAAACAATTTTGTCGAGTGACAGAACAAGGACATTTATCACAGCTTGTGAAGACAGCACTGCAGATCCAAGGTCCACCAACAAGGAATCTTTGTTCTGTGTCTGCTTTAGCTAAACCTATAGGTCAAGGTATTTTTGCAAGGCAAATAGCTCAAATTGTGAATGATTGCACAAGGCATGCCTTAGGCTTTTCATGAGTGAAGCAGCACTAAAGGCAAGTATTTGTTTGATGTTGCATCCTGCATAAACTGCTACAGCACATTCAGCAGCTCGTCATGAGCAACATGCCCTCACTCAGCTCAAAAGATGTTCTGAGTTGCTAAGCAGCTGCCTCCTGCTTGCTGACAAAGTAGAATGGATTGCAACTTCTATGTGCTTACTGGGTATGGCAAACTCTGTTATTTGTGCTTCCTCATGGTCAAGCTTCTAACCAAGTTGAAGCAAAAGATCCAGATTGCCCCTCCAAAGCCGATTGCTGCAATTACCACATCAGTAGTCACAGTTGCGCTTAGTCAGCAACATAGTAACACATGGGTAGGGAGCATGCAGGTCAGCTTTTGATGCTAACGAGGTACAGAGGAAGGTCAGTCACCATCATACTCATGGTGCATAAAGAGGATGGTGTGACACTGTGCACCAGGCAGACGATTGCTCTGCAGTTGTGCAGTTGAGTGGAAAGTTGCACGTGAACCATGCATGGCTCACAAGAGCAAGACACAAGTGTTCACCTGCTATTAGACCAAAGACAAAGGAGGTCAGGATGAGACTATCCTGGTGCAGGTCTTTCAGCCACTGATGCAGAGTCTTCTGAGGGGCCAAGTGTTCAGTTTCATACAACACTGTGGAGAAGAGAGCAGAAGTATTGTATGGGGCCCCGGAGCAGGCCCCGGTACCGGCCTCGTATACAGGTATTGGGTAACCTCTCAGACTGCAACAAAGGCATGCCTGATGTGTTTGGGCAAAGGTAACAAGTCGTGGGTGGTGCAACACTTGAGGTGACTCACGTGCAGACCCCGAAGTACTCCCCTACGGCAACATCGACAAGACCGGCCGTGAAGCGCTCATAGACGCTTGGCACGCAGAAACAGTTACGAGATGACATGGTGCTGTTTGATCCGAAGAATTTGAGGGTTCCGGCACAGCATTCGTCATCTGCGAGCACAAATGAGTTCAAATGGCATTTCGAAACAGGCCGAACCACACCAGATGTGGTTGGTAGAGCGGTTACATCCTGTTAGCGGCTAGGCGTGCAACCGTTTGCGGCAAACGAACATTTTGCGCAGAACGGGGCATGGCGTGCCTGGATCAATTTCAGGTGAATTATAGATCACAGAGTTTCCCAGTATAGCTCGCGGACAGCTGGGATACTGTTGGGACCAAGCTCTCGTCACAGCAGGTCCGCAAGCTGTGGTAGGGTTCGTCGGCAACGGCAAAGGAGCGCTGTCAACCAGACATGCCAGTATTACAGTTGCCTGTGCACATCGATTCAATACAGATATCAAAGGACCCCGACTGCCACTGTCAAGCTTCATGGTACAGGTTAGACACACAGCACGCAGCCAGAGCTGTTTGCGCTGCTCGTAGCCGCCTGCACACCGGCGAAGTGCTTGTGCTTTGCTAGTGCATTTTTTTCACGTGGGACCTTCAGAGCGTGCTTGGCATGCTGCAGTCTATCCAAACATGTTTCGCCCGCCGTCATGGCTTTGGCGGACACGACACGTGCACGGACATGTGACCTGCTGCAGCACTTGTCGGTGCCCCTTGATTAGTCATACACTCAAGAGATATCAGCGGCCGCCATTATGACGTCAAAGACGAACAGCGGAATGGTGACATTGGCACAGGTCTGCAGATGTGCCGTTATCCGCAAGACGCCACAAGGCTCTCCCGCTGACACATTGCACTTTGTCCGCACTTGCAGCATTTTGGCTGCATCGCTGAAGCTGCGGCACAAACCCTTTGCGAGCAGCTATAGAGGATGAAGCAGTCATTGGATGATACACCTCAAGCTCGACGTCGTCCGAGCGCAAGCATGAACATTCTGAGCGTTGTCCGTGTCACTTTGATCCTATTAGCATGGATTGCTATTCATTCCCTTCTTGCTTCAGTTATGGTCTGTCGTGCTGGCCACTTGGAGGTGATTTTGAAGCTTCGAATTCGCTGCATCTATATATGTACAGGGACGGCCACGGGGTTTCAGGCCTCACGAACCGTCTGTATGCGGAGTCTACAAAATATGCATCTTGCTTGCTGAACGCTCATACTGAACCGTGCGCAGGTATTCGTACACCCTTTCTGAAAGCTTTTGGGCTACACTGGAGACGAAGTGGACGACCCCAGACAAAATGCTCCCGGCCACAGTCTTGTATAATGACCGCTTCGGTGGTGGATACTATACTCTTTTTATATTTTGGTGGTGGGCGCCCACATTAGCAGCTGTCATCCTTGTGGCCGCTATTCCCAGTGTGCCTTACGCCAAAAGACTTGGGGCCCGCAGTGCGTTCGCAACTGTCGCACACCAGGTGAGTATCTGTCGTTTGCCTTCAATCTGCCATTGTCCTAAGCGGTTGTCGATTCATTGAGCCCTCCATTCTAAGCTTGGCAACTCCTGCTTGTTTGCAGTTCAAATCAGCTGGAAGCTATCAAATGTACCCAAGGAAGTTTTGGATGACAGTGATGGGTGGTCTCACCGTCTTGGAGGCAATCCTGCTTGCTATCTGGATCACCTTGAATGTTGTGATGCTCTGGAACTGGTACTACTATTACACTGAACCATACGACTATGGTGAGTCTACGCGATTGCATAAGAATCAGGTCAAATCCATGTCAAAATCCATGTTAACCTCATGCAAAAGCTGTACAACGGCGCACACTTACAAACTGCATGCTGCTACTGCCGCTTACGCTAGATAGCAGATACATTACCATCACACAATACCATCGTAAACGCAAACAAGCGTTCACTTTTGTCTTCTCTCAGCATCATCACAGGCAAAAGTGTGGCTGCTGCAGTTCAAAAAGTGATTGGCATGGACTTTGCCATCCCAAGGCCACAGGTGAATTTTGAGAGGTAAAACAAGATGTTCACTCAACTACAGCTTTGTACCGTCAGTCACTGTCTGTGTGCGTGTAACTTCGCGACTTGCTTAGGTCCATGAGGGGTGATGACTGATGCATGTCATGAGCATTTGTTCTGGTGGCACAGCTTTCACAATGTCAATCTTACAGTAACTGCAATCCAAGCCACCTCCTGACTCTCAGAGACGCACCATCATTAGAAAAGTCGTTCTGCTGCAGCTTGCGGTGTGTGACTTTGCTAGGTCAGATGCATTCTGTCTGTGCTGTTGTGACAGTCCTTGTACTGGTCTGCAGGTCATTGCTCTGTAACCTGTTCATGTGCTATGCATGCAGGATTGCGCTATGTTTTGGCTGGCTATGCTTTCTGGACGTGTCAGTCTTGTTCTGGCCTATTGCTCACAACAGCTTCTTGCACCAGCTCACAGGGGTGCCATATCCGGTTCTCATCAGGTTCCACAGGTACCAAGACACACTGCAAGTTCCATGTCATCCTGCTCATCTGCTGACACACAATATTGCTACACTTCTACACCGCCTTTTCATTCATGAGACGCTTGTTGCATGACTGGGAACAAATACATGAGCAATGCAGCATGAGCCGCACACCCTAATAGCAACTTGCCTATTTTCAGACCAGGTGTCTGTGGACAATGGTGATGTGTCTGTCCAGCAGAGATCTCTAGACACACAACATGTACTCTGAAGCAATTTTGGTGCTTAGCAGCTCGCTCTGCACTTCATACCTCGCTTCTGCAAGCTTGGGCCTCAGCAACCTCAAGCTGCTTATCACTCTGTCCCTGGTGTGAATGGGGAAAAAAAGTGTCGGCTGTATGACTGCTGTGCTTTATAGGTTTTTGTTTCTTTGCAGGTGGGTAGGACACACGACTATGTGGTCCACCACCCTGCACGGCATCTTCTACTACATCTACTGGGGCATTGACAATGACGTCAAGTAAGGCCCCACAAGCTGCTGCAGTACTGCTGCATTACCACATGAGAGACACAGTGTGTCTGTGCATGCATGCGTGTCTGCAGCTATGCATGCAGGTCGCCTTGCCTTCAGGATATTGTTTGAAAAGAGCCATGCAGCATGCATGACCCACGACTGTACTCAAACACATATGCAAATATACACATGACGAAAGGAAGAAAGTTTACGCTTTTCAGCGATCATAACGGGAGCCTCCTAAGGCGGCAGCCCGCAGCTCACCGACACTTTATACAGACCCCGCACAGCTTACTATGTTTGTGCAATGGATGTTGTCAGCTTGGAATGTCAATGTTGTCTCTAGCTGCGCTGCATGTCTGCTCAGTGCTTGAGGTGCTTTGCACGTTTGCTGAGAGCTCTTGCTTGTCTCTTGCACTTGCTGACTTGTCCTGACTTGTACTGCAGTGGGTGGGCAAAGTTTGCCGACTGGGGACAAGTGTCGTCAATCAACAATCTGGCAGGCTCTGTGTCCTGGTGGTTTGGCCTTGCCCTCTGGGTAACCTCAGTCAACTATGTCAGGCGATGCTGGTACTCGGTGAGTGATCAAGCACGCAAAGAACCTCTGTGGTGTAGTGCCTGAACCCCACACATGTACGTACGTACACGTGTACATGACATGCCTTTTACAGAAGGCTGCTGGCAACTTGAGCGTTTGCATTTGCATGTCAGCTACGATGCAAATGTGGAGTGAGTGATTAGATTTAACAGAACAAACTTGAGTGTTGGTGTTTTTTCTACAAAAGCTTGCTGAAGCAAGACTAAGCTATCTGCTTGTTTCATTGCATACATGAGCACTGCCAGAGAACTTGCAGAACAGTCACTCAGAAACATGTCATGAGTCATGATCACCATCAGATGCTGTTTAATCAGTTTGTCACACAAGGAGAAATGGACTTTGCTGTTTGTGCCAAAGTTACGTGAAAAAGATATGTGTGCATGTTGAGATTACTTCGAAACATTAGCCTATTCATGTTTGGATCTGGTGATCACTCACATTGCATAACAGATACTGGCCGCTGCAGAGAGAGGCAACAGTAGCAATTGTGGAACATCCTGTTTGTTTGATTTACTTATGATTTTGTGTGTGTGTGTGTGTGTGTGCAGGTGTACCAGTCAGTGCATATGATAGGCTTCCTTGGATACGTTTTGTTTGCTTTGATCCATTACCCAGCCATGTGGGTCTCCATTGTGCCAGGTGAGTTGAATCTAGTCTGAAATGAGTAATCACCCAAGGGTATGATGCATGGCAATGAATGACTATGGCAAGTTGACATGCCCAGCCCGAGGAACATGCTGTCCCCCCCCATGTATGTTTTGCTTCTGTCATCAGCATCAAGGCATGAGAGGCAAGAGTAAGCTTGCTGCAATTCAGCCTACAAACTCCAAAACCTGAACCCTAAACCCTTGCTGTACCTGGCTTCCTTGCTTTCCTGCCTTGAACAGAGCTGCAAGTTTTGCAATGGTGCCCTGCAGATTGGCACGCAGAGTTTGCTAGCCAGTGAATTTGATGCCTTTTGCCCATGTCCATGTTCCAAAACACTCAAATCATGCTGCAGCAAGCGCCTAGCATACACGTTTGCTTGGGCAGTTGTTCTTCTGGCAATGTGTGCTTGTATTTAAGCTTGATGTGTAGATTGAGTCAACGCATTTGTCTGCAGGTTTGTTGCTGTATGCGGCAGACATTGCCTTGCGTATGTGTCAGTCCAGCAATGTGTCAACTGTCACAAATTGGAGGGTGATAGGCAAGGGTAACAACAGAGCAATCGTGATGACTCTGCCAGTGGACAAGGTACGTACCTTGCAGTTGCCCTCACTCACCTCACTCACTCACTCACTCACTCACTCACCCACTCACTCACTCACTCACTCACTCACTCACTCACTCACTCACTCACTCACTCACTCACTCACTCACTCACTCACTCACTCACTCACTCACTCACTCACTCACTCACTCACTCACTCACTCACTCTTGCAGGATGTGGAAATGAAGCCACAGCACGACTACTTTGTCAACTTCCCTGGTGTGTCACGCTGGCACTGGCACCCCTTGACCTGCCTGTACCCCCAGGGGCAGCAGGGGCAGCCCGGGGGCTTTGTGACTTTCTGCATGAAGCAGAAGGGCAAATGGAGCACGGTAAGGGGAGCTGCTTGTCAGCAGTCACAGTGCATGATGTGTGTCATGACATATATCCAGTGTTTGTGACTTAGATGCTCACTCGGTGCATTGCCTAGATGGTGCGCAACTTTGTGTATGTACAAACTGCATGCAAAGATGTTACATATAGCTGTCGGAAGTCTCTGAACTAAACAAGTTGTTATTCAGATGCCGTTTCCCACCAAGGCAGTTTGTGCACATTGTCTTTCTCATGTGCCAAACAGCGTGAGGATCTGCAAACATGTTTGCGTCAATGACATGACTCCATGAAATGCATGCTGCATCCAAGCCTGATTTGCAGAAGCACACAACAGGGCACACTGCATTGACATCATGCATCTGCATCTCAATCTTCAGGCCTATGCAGTTTCAGGCCTTTGTTGCCAACAGGCAAGGTGCTCGGGGTTTGGGTGTTCAGGGTGCTCAGGGTATGGGTGCTCAGAGTATGGGTGCTCAGGGTTTGGGTGGTCAGGGTGCTCAGGGTTTGGTTGCTCAGGGTATGGGTGCTCAGGGTACTGTTGCTCAGGGTTTTGGTGCTTGCAGGCTGTCATATATGGGTCCTCAGGGTGTGGTGCTCAGGGTTTGGGTGCTCAGGGTACTGCTGCTCAGGGTGTTGTGCTTGCAGGCTGTCATTGATGAGATCATCAACACAGAGCACGTACCGGTCAGAGTGAACGGTCCAATTGGAGGCGAAAGCATTTTGAGCCAGAGCTATGACCACCTTCTGTTTGTGGCAGGAGGAGTTGCAGTAAGTCTAGCTTCTATTGTTGTTCCTGAAAGCATGCCAGAAATCCTGAGTGCATGCAGCATTTGCAGCATCATACAGCGTCCTTGCTCAAGCAGGAATGTTGATGCATCTAGTGTTGTTCCTGGAAGTGATGGCCGACCATTCTGTAGCAGTGTCCTGTAGCAGCATTCTGTAGCAACATTTTGTTTCTTAACAGTGGGCAACATCAAGCGCAGAGCTGACATCGCCAACCTCAATATCCTTCACTGCCAGACTGTGCATCTCAAGTGTTGGCAACAACTGCATCAACTGACAGTGGAACTTCCAAATTCAAACACTTTCACTGAATCCTGGTGTATCGCAGGCTGTGCCACTGTTGTCTGTGATTGAAGACATGGTGAAGCAGAGGAGTGCAGGGGGCCCAGATGCAACGCTGGTGCCTGCCAGTGTTAGTCTCATCTGGACCAGCAGAGAGAGGGAAGAGTTCACGCTGCTCAGCGAGACCATCATGGCAGCAGCAAGGTGAGCCCATACAAACTGTGAAGGGCGCTGACTGCCTTTTGGTCTACACTCTGAAGGGCACTGACCGCCCTTCAACCTACACTCTAAAGGCCACTGACAGCCTATCGGCAAAATGAATGAATCCTGAAATCTACAAATACAAGATAAGACGGCTATACTGCTCTAGGAAGACTGCCGTTTACCAAGGATACAGCTGACATCTGCTGTTGCTCTTAGTAAACAGAACATGGCAGTAACAAGACCAAAGACCTTTGAACCATGACATTGGCTGCCTTTTGATGCAAGTGCTCTGCCCATTGACAGGGCTGTGTTGCCCACTGAACTGGGCATTGGCCCTTCTGTCACTTGCCCATCAGCATGTAGAGGAAAATGCTTTGGTCATTGGCTTTGCATCTTGACCTTCAGCTTTGTCCAAAAATGCTAGCTTGATTCCTCACAGGGACTGCTGTCCTGTCCTGTGCTGTGCTGTCCTGTGCTGTCCTGTCCTGTGCTGTGCTGTGCTGTGCTGTGCTGCGCTGCGCTGTGCTGCGCTGCGCTGCTGCTGAAGTTTCATCTTCCAATGTTGTTGTGTGCAGCTGTGGAGATGGATGGCTGACCATTGACCTGATCTACTCTGGGGCAGTTACAGTACCTGCGCAACAGCCCCTGAAGGGCACTCCCCACCAACTGCAGGTGCAAACCACTAGCCATGATGTGTTCATGCATGTGCAAAATTGGATCTTTAACACGCACACAATGCACCCGCATTTCCAAAGTATATGTTTGTCATGGCACAAGTCATGATTGGTCATTCACAGTTTGAAACACTGAGTTGACGTTATGTGCAGTGATTAGAGTGCAAGTTTCACAGAAGGTCAATTGGCAAGTGTGGCGTTTGGAGGTTGCATGTTTGTTCTTGAGTCTGAGTCCTGGGCTGGCATATCAGTACAGCTCAGCCAAAAGCTTGTCTGCCATTGAGTCTGAGCATCACAGCAGTCAACCAGCATTGAATTCTCATGCAGTATTTGGTCAATGCGTCTTGATTCTCATATTCGATCTGACAGGCCAACAAGCTTGAAGAAGAAGGCAGCGCCGTGAAAAACCTGGTTGAATCTCACCCAGAGGGCAAAACCTATTTCTCTGAGGCCAATGGCGCAATATCCCTGAGCTCCAGCCCTAGGGCTGCTGGGCGGTGCCCTGTCAGCTCCCACTCCAGGACAAACGGGGGATGCCCTCTGAAGTTCCCTGGGGCTTCAGCGTTGTTCTGGGACAGAGTCAGGTTGGTCTTAAAGCTGTCATGCAATGCTACAGGCGGCATGGCTCCTCAGGCATGCATGGCAACACTAAAAGCACGCTAAACGCAGAACAAGAAGTTTGGTGGTTTGCAAGCCTTACATTTGCATGCTCTCACACTGTGACTCACATGTCCTGGACATGCTCTGAGCACATGGTTGCATGCACGAGCAAGGGTTTTTATACGGATGATCTAAACCATCTGCCCATGTGATGCTGGAGGCATGTGAGTCATCATCAGCAGCATGCTGCATGCTGCATAGAACATCTGCATCATGTGTGACCTGTTTCACGAGAAAAACCTGCAACTTGCGGCCTTTTGCATAATGTGTGAGAGGCTTACATGACAACGCAAACGGGCATTTGATGCATCAGTCAAGAGATGCTTGATATAGACACCTGACAATGCAGCTAGCAGCCAGATCATCAGACACAAGAAGCTTGACACAGTGTTGTATTGTGTAACATTTTTAGGTGACTTTTCAACCTTTACGCCTCCACCAGCAGTTTTGTTGTATGTTTTCCAACAAAGATACATTCCTGCTTTCAAAATCGTTCATCAGTTTAACAATGAATATTGCCACATGCATGAGGTGTATTTTGCTGCTTGGTGCAGGCCCATTCAACCCAAGGCCCTGAACCAGTGGCACTACATGGCGTGCGCCATCATGGCATTTGTTGGTGGCCTTTTTGGTGTGGTGCTGGGCAACTCATTCATCAACGAGTTCTACACAGCTTACCCTGCTGACAACCGCTACTGGCAGGTCAGCATCTACCCCACTGCGCCTCTTCAAGTGGTTCATTGTTCTGTGCATGTTATTGTCCTGCTGCTGACACTGTATTTAGGGTTAAGGGTTTGAGGTGTAGGGCTACTGGCAGGTCAGCATCTGCCCCACTGCGCCTCTTCAAGTGGTTTCTGTTTCTGTGCATGTTGCTGATGTCCTGTTGCTGGCACTGTATTTAATGTTTAGGGTTCACTGAACCCGGTTCAGGGCTGCTGGCAAAAGAAGCAAATTTGCGTTCTGTGCATATCTGTATCCTGCTGCTGGCAGAAGAGAGTACTACTAGTGGAGAAGACAAGAAACAGCCAGTTCTCTTTCTTCTGTTTCACACTTGTGCTTGGCTAGTCATTGCTGTGGCCTGCACCTAGATCATTCTGCTCAGATTGGTGCATTTGTCTCCACATATCTTGCATGAGCAAGCCCTGATCAAGACCTTGCAGTTGTGTGTGCAGACAGCAGCTGCCTCGTCTAGCTGGTTAGACAGCATAGTCTTGCTGATTGAACAGCATAGTTGTGCTGATTGAACAGCATAGCCTTTGCTGATTGAACATCATAGTCTTGCTTGGACAGCGTACTGGAATTGACAGGGTCTGCTGCTCTGCAGGGTGGGCTGGTCATCTTCTGCACCATCATGGTCACCGCGGTGGGCTTGCCACTTGCATTGGTAGTCTTTCCCGTGCAGTTCTACAGGTCAGTATCTGGCTGTGTGTGTGTGTCTGTCTGTCTGTCTGTCTGTCTGTCTGTCTGTCTGTCTGTCTGTCTGTCTGTCTGTCTGTCTGTCTGTCTGTCTGTCAGTCACCATGGTGGGCTTGCCAGTTGCACTGGTAGTCTCTCCCGTGCAGTTCTACTGGTCAGTGTGTGTATGTCTCTATGTCTCTATCTGCCTGCCTGCCTGCCTGCCTGCCTGCCTGCCTCTCTGTCCAAATTGGCGTGCTTCAGACTGCAACATGATGCACAACATTAATCCTGTCCAGCAATGCATCTATTAGGCTGAACTGGCATTGAAGCAGCTGGGATGCCCTCAAGAGTGCATCTGGGATGCCCTTAGAGGTACATCTGGGATGCTGCAGCCTAAGCCTGCAACCCTGCAGATTACCCGCAACAAAACGTATGCTAGACTTTGCTTATGTGCCGTACAGGTACATTCGGTCCAACAGCAAAGCAGGTCGGGAGAAGGACGCTGCTATCATGAGTCAGGGCATGGAGCGTACCGCAGCCCTAATGGTAAGGCCCTGCCCTCTGGTACCTGCTCAACTTTGCTTGCCTCAAGATCTCTGGCTGCAAGACGGGGGACGCCATTTTGCTTGCTTTGTATCTAGCATGTCTCTATTGTGCAGACCAAACAACTGACAACACACCTGCCGCACTGCATGCAGCACATGATGTGATTTTGCTCGCTTTGTTTCTGGCGTGTCTCTACTGTGCAGACCAATCAACTGACTACACACCTACCGCACTGCATGCAGCACATGACGTCAGTTTGCTTGCTTTGCATCTAGCCTGTCTCTACTGTGCAGCCCAATCATCTGACATCACACCTACCTCATTGCATGCAACACATGATGCTGGGTTTGCTGGTCTCAAGCCTTGAACCTACCCAGCTGGCCCTAACAACGGCTTGTTGATTGTCATAATCATGTTCATTGTGCACTTTTTGATGACGGTTATGTCTGTGTGACAGACGGATGAGACAGTGTTCATTGTGCAGTTGCTGATGGTGACTTGTGTGTGTGGCAGATGCATGAGACAGTGTTCATTGTGCATTTTCTGATGGTCTTGTTTGTGTGACAGATGGATGAGACAGTGGGATTCCAGGAGAGTGGGATGTCACTGCCCATCAAGATTGGCAGGGTAGATTTGACGGCCACTCTGCAAGAGACCGTGCAGCAGCAGAAGGCTTCCAGCCGTGTCGGATTCTATTGCGGAGGTATGAATATGACAGTATCCGCGGCAGTGGCAGCGCTGTGCTGAGAATTGAGGTTTCACATTGTATGTATGCAACAATCATCTGCAGTGGAAGCTGCTTGAGATGTACAGCCCATCCTGTCAGTTTGGCATCTGGATGTTTGCTTTACAACCCACCAGTGTATCCAAAGAAAAGAAACAGAAAAAGTTTACGCTTTTCAGCAGTCATGGGAGCCTCTAAAGGCGGCAGCCCAAAGCGCCAGTGTATCTATTGTGATGTTCTGTTTGCAGGTCCTGAGGCAATGGTTCGTACTGCTGCTATGACAGCTTGGAGGCTCAATGATGAGAGCAAGGGGGCATATTTGCACTTCCACCGAGCTACCCATGAGCTCTAGGTAGCAAAGACCATGATAGGTGTCTGCCTGACTTTTGCAGCGTCTTGTTCCGCAGCCTCTGCCGAGAAGTTCATGATGACGCAGCTGCTGGCACTTGCCTGCCATCTTTTACTTGTACTTGCCACATGAGACAACAGCTCCCTGACGGTATTGGTATTTCAGTGACAGCAAGCTATTTGACAGACAGCACATTCATGCGGTTGTTGTCTGATCTATGCAAGATTTTTGACATTGTTTGGGGCCTATTAGCCTCAACCTATCTAGAGCCAAGTTGGGCTTTTGAGCAAGTGCACAGGGCTGGGTCTGTGGTTACATTTTACTAGGCTCAAGCTTGCTAGGCTGTGACAGTTGAGGCGCCTTGGGCTGCACACCCATTGCAGGGCTTGTAAGCATATGTGCTTTCCAAGTCAGCGGGTTTTTTATCCCTATCTTGTGCAAAAAGTCAATTCAGGCAGACCTTGTGGAATAGGACAAGCTTTATCACCACAAGCAGCATCAAATACTGTCACGCTAAAGCTGAGTTCTCATTGAGCTGCCAAGCTCGAACGCATTGACAGACTGTACTTTGTGTAGTAGCATAATGTGCACACTTGGTATCGCACAAAGACTAGCACAACATACTCCACAGGATTCACCAGGTGCGAAGTTGACCTGCATGCCATGTGCAGCACACATGCTGTCCATGCTGTGCTGTGCTTCGATTCGCGTGAGGCAACGAAGCCGTAATGCTAGCCGCAGCATAGCCTTGCAGTAATCGCACGTGCGCATTTGCTGGAACGCGCAACACGCCTGGTCTCCGCGTTGATCCGCATTCAATACAGCGTTCTCGCTCTGTTCACAAAGTCCCCTGTACCGTTCAGCTGCGTACCAGCTCACTTTCAGGTTGCCGCGTGCCTGCTTTTGTGGAACACCATGTCGACCACTAGCTTGGGATCGCACATAGCTGCTCGGCTTGTCGAGATTGGGGTCGCGGACTACTTCTGTGTGCCTGGGGACTTCAACATGACGCTGCTTGACCAGCTGAACGCCAACAAAGACTTGCGGATGATCAATTGCTGCAATGAGTTGGAAGCAGGCTACGCCGCAGATGGCTATGCCCGGGCTAAGGGTGAGCAGTGCTGACTGATGCAGTGTAGACGTCAGCACTTTTGAGGCGCTCAGCGCAATCGAAGCGGTGTACTCGCAGGAGTGGGGTGTCTTGCTGTGACCTTCACTGTGGGAGGGCTCAGTGCCATCAATGCAGTTGCTGGAGCCTTTGCAGAGAACCTGCCTGTCATCTGCATCACAGGAGTAAGCATCACATGGAAATCATAGCACACAATGTCAAAAGCAGTCTGTAGCATCCAGCGACCTTCCAGCAGCACCTCAAGCTTCATTGCACATTCCTTTATGCAGGTGCCAAATTCCAATGACTTTGGTGATCCTACCAAGGTCTTGCACCACACGACTGCAGAGGAGAACTTCAATCAGGAGCATAGATGCTTCCAAGAGGTTACCTGCTGTCAGGTGCTGACTCTTCTACTGTCCCACCACTTTTACAATGTACTCCATACTTAAGGCCTGCATCAGGCCAATCTTGCATATCTTGCAACCCCCACAGTCACCGCCACCGTATTGTCTTCATTTGCGCTCTTCAGTCACAACATTCATTGATATTATCATCATTGATATTATTATATATCATATGAAAATATAGTCCAACCTTGTCTTGCTGACAATGCCTGCTGCCCTATGGACTTGCAGACCACCATCAGGGCAATCTTGCATACTTGCAACCCCAACAACCACTGCCATTCTATTATGTTCAATTGCGCTCATCAGTCACAACATTCCAACCCATACTTCCTGACAGTACCTGGACTTGCAGACAACCATCAGGGCAATCTCAGGCGCATATGAGCAGATTGACCACGCCATCTCAGAAGCCCTGTACCAAAGCAAGCCTGTGCTCATCCAAGTCGCCAGCAACATGGCATCACTCACACACCCCTTGTTTGAGGAGCAGCCCGTCCCTTTCTCCATGACAGGCCGAACAACCAATGAGGTGAGCTTCATGGCTGAGCAGCCAGTATAAAACTTGGCTTCTCATTACAGAGACGCCAAAAGGTGTAGTCTTTTGCCCCCTTCTTCTGAGCTTTTTGACCAGAGAGTCTGATAAGATCACATCTATCAGCATCTTCAGTCTCAATATGACATCTATCAAGCAGACAAGGCTTACTCAGCAGAATGTGTGCATTGTGTGCGCCTCTACTATTTGAAGCGTTGTGCACTGACTGATCTTGGCATCCCTGACTTATGTCCGCCTGGACTGCCTCTGGCTATGGTGCAGTTCAGTGCAGTTCAGTGCAAAGCAGGAGGAACTTTCACAAACACTGCTGCACTTTTGCAGTATTCAGCGCAGTACTCAGTATGTAGCAACTTTTGCATGTACTGGATACAGCAGAGCTGTCTTGTACCCGTGTAACCGGCGTTGGCACCTCTGTTACAATGTGGCAGGCATCCACAGTACATAGAATGTTTTGACAGCCAGCAGCTGCACACTTATGGCAGTCCTGCTTTGCATGGTGATGGCAGGCTCAAAGCCTGTGTCAGCAACAGAACAAAGCCTTTGCCCCAGCAAGTTACACTGGCAGTGCCTCACATCCAGTCCTTCAGCTTCACCAGACGCCGTGAGCTGATCTTGTGCTCACACGCCTCTGTTGCAGATCAGCATGAAGCGTGCAATCAAGAGTGCTGCAGACTTCATGAATGCAGCAGCCAAGGTGGTTCTGGTGGTGGGCTCGCAAGTCAAGACCTGCAAAGCTCAGAAGCAAGCCATTCAGCTGGCAGAAGCATGTCAGTACCCTGTCGCAGTCATGCCCAGATCCAAGGGCATGTTTCCTGAGACCCACGACAGGTGACATGGTCAATGGATTGATGGACTCACTGATTGACTGTCAAAATGATTGACTGACTGATTGACTGGTTGCTTGACTGGTTCACGGACTGGTTGAGCAATTGATTGACTCACTGATTGATTGTCAAACTGATTGACCGACAGACTGACTGAGTGACTGCTCATTGACTGCTCATTGATGAGATCATTGTGCATTCGTGAAATCATGCGTGCGTGCTACTGGTCTGCTCCTGTAGTCAGAACAAAATGACTTTGTGGGTGTTCACACTTGAGCATGCCGTATTGTACTTGTGCCAACGAGCGCTGATGTTTATTGTAGAAGCCTGGCCAGATCATAGTTGCTTTTGAGTGTCACAAAGCAGCTTTGCTGCACACATTCAGAACCAGAAAGCATTGCAAAATTAAAATGTTGGAAAGGCTCCATGCAAACATCACTATGGTGCAAAACAACATCGTGTCTCCAGCAGCCTGGAGAATCATCATTGTCATTGACCTTGGCACATCTTGACAATCTGTCACGAATAACATGGATCCAATGCATCATCATGAGCAATGCAACAACAGTCTTCATCATCAGCTCAAAAACATGCCTCATGAAGCCAAGGCGCCTCTGCTTGCCCACTCATACTGTTGCAGCCTTCAGACCAGTACACAGCTGAACTGACAGCTCCCCATGCTGCTATCTGCAGATTCATGGGCTTGTACTTTGCCCAGATCAGCTCCGAAGGTGTGTGCGAAGCTGTTGAGTCAGCTGATGCATACATCTTCGTTGGCCCCACCTTTAATGATTACAGCACGTGCGCCTTTTCCCACCTCCTATCAGAATCAAAGATGGTCCGAATAGATGCTAGAAGAGTGACGGTAGCAGGCAAACAAACTTTTGGCTGTGTCAACATGGCTGAGTTTCTGCCTGAGCTAGCCAAGGAATTGAAGCCCAATGACACCACGTGGCAGGCCTTTCAGAGGACCTATGTGGGCCCTGGAAAGGTGCCTTCTAATGGGAAGGATGAGCCTCTCAAGGGCAAGATTCTATACTCGCACCTGCAGGTCAGTCCATCTTTGTACTGGGGCCTTTTGTGTGTTGCCTCGTTGGGATGTCTTTTGCCCTTGTGCCGTTACATACCCAGTCACACCACAAAGCCACAGCCAGCTGTTCTGCAACTAAACGCTTTAACACTTCGGCAGCTGCAGATATATTGAACACGGCAGCATTCGTGTATGTGAGCAGGCAACTGCTTCAGCTCCTGATTGTTCAGAGACTGTTGTGTATGCAGCCCAGTGTTTGCTCATTGACTGCTAGTGCATGCTGCAGGATTGGCTGCATGATGATGTAACGCTCCTCACAGACACAGGAGATGCCCAGTTCAATGCCATGAAGCTCAAGCTGCCTGAAAAGGCTGGGTGAGCTGCTTCTTCTTCTCTGTCTTGCATGGGCATAGCACAGTCACTCAGACATCTCAAAATGAAGCTCAAGCTGCCTGAAAAGGCTGGCTGAGCTGCTTCTTCTCCTCATTTCATATTTCATTTCATTTTATAATCTACAGCCTGGGGTGTGGAGCCAGTTGTGACTCCTCAGACATCCTGGCTTGGAAGCACAGGTGTCCTCTGTCTTGCATGGGCATAGCACAGTCACACAGACATCTCAGTGTCTCATTGATCATATTGTCCTTCCAAATGCCCGTGCTTTGTTGGCAAGTAGGCATGTGGCTCTGTGCTGTGAGCGCTTTTGCTGCTGAGAGACAGGCTGACACGCACTTGTTTGCTGTATTGCGGCATCGCCATATTTGTAACACTCTGATTCTGCACGACACACTTGGGTGTGAGTCCCGAGCTCCTGCTCACACACAACTCCTCACAAATGTGCTTCTGACTGGGTTGTGAAATCTCAGGGGATCCAGTATATGTATTCCCCTGCTTTCAGCACTTGGCCCAGTTGCATCAGCCACCTTTGGACTGTCATCCTAGAGGCTTCATCCAGCATACCTTGTTTCTGTTCATTGTTTCAGCCACAGCTGCTGCTGCGCATATTGTTGATTAGTTTCTCAGCTGCTGCTGCTGTGCAGATTTGAGGTGCAGCTGCAGTACGGCTCAATAGGCTGGTCTGTGGGGGCTACCCTGGGGTATGCTGTGGGCCGCCCCAAGACCCGCATGCTGTCTCTCATAGGCGATGGCAGCTTTCAAGTCACCGCACAGGTAGTTGCTGTACTTGATAATAATAATAAAAGTTGCTTTGTTTATATTCCTTTCTTTTACGCAGGAGTGATGTGGGTGATGTGGGATCGAGACACTGTCTTTGCTGCATGATGTCCTGATCAGTCGCTTGCATCTCTCTATGAACTGAGCTCATTGCTGGGCAATTTGTAGTGCAGGCCTTCAAGTCACTGCACAGGTGTTGCTTTGCAAGAGTGATGTGGGTGTGGGGTCCAGGCACTGTCTTTGCTGCATGATGTCCTGATCAGTCGGTTGCATCCCTGTATCAAGTGAGCTGATTGCTAGGCATTCTGTAGTGCGGACCTAAATTGATTGACTAAATGTTGTAAATGTACTGCGCGAGATCTGATCCTAGCTGCAAGTGGGCGTACATGAGGTCTTCTGCCTGTCTTTGTTCGAACCTATCTTGAAGATTCTTTCAGAAATCTTCTCAGATATGCTGTTTTGTTTCCTTAAGAAAAAGTCTTCATTGCGGGTAGAATTGCCATTTCTGACGAGGTTTGAAACTGTTTGACGGTTGATAGCGGCAGCTTCTCCAGCTCTGTCTAGGCATGTACCATACACAAAGTGTAGTTTGTGGATTCAGCAAGGAATGTAATGTCACTGCACCACCAGCTGTCAACCATGCTGCCAGCTCAAGTCAAGCTCAGACTCTGCACAATACAACAATATTCCTCTAAGCGTTTCTATTGCTGTATAATCTGATCATGTCTTCAGCATACCTTGAAGGTTTACTTAGGAGTCTGTCACATCTTGGGAGTCTGTCATATCTGTGGCCTGCGACTTTACAGGCTATGTCAACCATGATCAGAGTGGGCATCAGTCCACTTGTCCTGCTGATCAATAACAGTGGCTATGTCATAGAGGAGGAGATCCACAGTGGGCCCTACAACAAAATATCAGACTGGAACTATACAGCAGTAGTGGAGGGCATGGCTGGCACATGCAAGAACCTATTCACAGCCAAGGTACTTATCTTTCCCCTGTCTTCTCCTGTTTGTGATCGCTCGGATCTAGCCCACCCTTCTTGCCCCTGCCAACCACCCCCCCTGCCCGCTTTAGCCTCTGCTTCTCCCTGTTCTGAGTTTGCCATCTCTGCCATCCTTCGTCTTGTGCGGCTGCTGCTGTGTTGCATTGCCAGTATTACGGCTTGTCTCTGCAACATACGCATGGCCATGACTGACCAGTCCCCATACACAGGGCAAGCACATCCCATGTAATGAGTTCATCAGCAGTTCAAGTCTGCCCCCCTAGCTGCATGGCTGTGGGGTGCAGGTGGGTGCTAGCAGATCCTCTCCTGCTAGCACATCCCATAACCCTGACGCTATTGCCTGCAGCCATTGTCAAAACCATTGGCTCACGTGCGAGCTTATTTACATGACTTGCAGCAGCAGCTTCACTCAGTTTGCTGTAATGAGAACGGTATCACGATTTTGGTATCATTGGCCAGCCAGCTCTGTTTGAAAGTGCTACAGTCCACAAGGCAACAAGGCGCCAGTCCATCAACCAGTTTGCTTTGGCAAAGTTGTGTTGCCTGTTCTGAAGGTGCGAACCGAGGCAGAGCTGATCAGCACACTGGAGACAGTGCGGAGTGAAGAGCACAGCAACAAGTAAGCTGTGACGCTCCCAAGCATGCTATCATCATTACGTACAATGTCTCACAAAGGCCATATGCATGCTATGTCCATTGCATACAATGTCTCACAAAGGCCGTCAGCACCTGAGCATGCTATCACGATGTCTGACAGGGGCCGTGAGCACATGTGCATACTTTCAATGTTATATACAAAGTCTTACAGGGGCCGTGAGCACATGTGCATGCATCATTTGTGTTGCTACAAGCCAAACCCAACAGCAAGAGTTGAGCCGGGTTGTGTTGAGCCTACAGACAAGCAGATGTGGTGTATCAGATGTGTACAATGTTCGCAGTATGCGTGGTGCACAGTGCGTTATGGGAATGGACTGCTAAAACATATCCTTCTATTCTTGCAGGGTATGCTTTGTGGAGGTGTTCCTTCATCCTGAAGACTGCAGTGGAGACTTGCTGGAATGGGGTGCCAGACTGGCCGAATACAATGCCAGGCCGCCTCATCATTGACTGAAATTTGCAGTGATCACAGATATGAATGGCTATAAAAGTTTTCTTAACTATTTTGCAGCCGTCTCACCTTGCACCCTGCCCAGCAAACAGCTTAAGAATCCCAAATGATTGCCACAAGTACTGTCTCTTTAGAATTTTCGGGAACACTCTTTTCCTAGGGCCATGCCCTATGGTCATATATGTAGCTTCAGGCTGCCGCCTGAGGTGACGCGCTTTATGATTGCTGAACAGTGTGACAGTTTGTGTTCTTTTTTGCTTTTTCGTTCTCTTGTCATACAGCAGAGTATTTTAGGCTCACTTTCTGCAGCTTTGTGTTCCCTGCAAATGTTACCTGGCCGCAGAGAGAAATCAAGACAACGCTGTTAGGCATTCCATATAGAAAAGCTGAGAAGCTGCCGTGATCCTAAGTTAGTTCTTTGCAAGCCTTTCAGCCAATTGAGTGACAGGTCAAGGAAGAAGGGAGGGAGAACCTGTTTTTGCCCCCAGTGTGCTGTGACACTGCAATTGGCATTTCATGTGTGTCCCTCAAGGGCCATGAGCTTATGCTTTGTTGTACGCTTGTCAAGCTTGAGGTACCTTCCTTCATTTGTGATGTTGTGCAGGCAAGTTATGCACATGGCATGTGCTGTCAACACAGTCTGTCGCTTGGCATGTCTGAACAGCCTCATATTTTGTAGATGAAGTGCGACGCCAGAATGGTGGCTGCTGCCTGGCAGGCAGTGCGCAGTGTGTACGACTTGATAGATTTTGAAGTCCTAGCGGCCAACAGAGTTGCCCTTGCCTAAGCCTGTGTGAGTCTGTGAGTGCAGCTGGTCACCACATGGCTGTTTGTGCACCAAACTTTTGAATTTGCACACATGACGTACCTGTGGTCTCTCTTCTCTTTGCGGTTTGTGCATGTGCAGATGTCCATGCAATGTGTGCATGTGCAGATGTCCATGCAATGTGTGCATGTGCAGATGTCCATGCAATGTGTGCATGTGCAGATCTCCATGCAATGTGTGCATGTGCAGATATTCATGCAAGTGTAATGCACGTGTGTATGCATGTGCAACGTTCATGCAGGTGCCATGCATATGTGCATATATGCATATGTGCATGCATGCGTGCAAGTGCAATGCATGTGTGTGTGAATGCAATCATTGCATTATGCATATGCATGTTTGCGATGCAGATGCAATGCACGACAGCTCCGAACTCAACAACCCACGAGCATGGCCGGCAGACCTATCAGCCAGCGAAATTTTCCAACATTCAGCTACTGCGACCTGTAACAAGTTTTTGCACCGAAACCAACTCACAATGCATTGCATACTCAGGCGTGGTCCACGAGCCCCTGCTCACACACGATCCCTCGCGATCACGCTTCAGAGTTAGTTTAAACCCACCAAAACGTCACCCGAGTTCTAAAATCTGTGTTTGGGACTGACGCTGCAGGTTGATCTTAATCTTCAGCCTTGACGTTGTGAGCTTTCGCTCTGCAGCCGCAGGACGTGGGAGCCTCGCTGTCATAAATGGTCTGAAAGCTGCGGTGTCAGTCTAGTCTAGTGATAGAGCTGTGCCGACGGGTGCCTGCCTGACTGAGAAGACACAGGCAAGAGCCATGTGTCCATGTGTTTTGCTTGAGTACTGCTGCACCATGCTCTGTCATAGTCAAAAGCCAGTGCGGGCGTGCTGGTGTGAAGTGCTCAGCATGTTTTTGATTCACCTTGATTGTGTCTCTGTATATTCGCTGTGAAAATTGGCCTTTGCCTGATGCCTGCTGCAGCCTGCAAAATCTGGCTAGACTTTGTGTGTTTTTGGTATGACCCAATTGTGTAACGCTGTGTGCATCTGCAGGCCGCTGAACGCAGGAAAGGCTGCAGCTCTTGCCTCACCTATACAGCTGTGCTGTCTCCCACACACTGCTCTGAGCTGCATGCTGATTCTTCCCTTGTGACATTCAAGTAAGTCTCATCTTCGCATTCTTTGCTTGAGACATGGCGTGTCTGCTTCCCTGCAGGGCTACCCTTTTGCAGTTGGTCATCGTGCAATGATGCCTCCCAGTTCTCATGATTCTCATGAATTGAGCTGGAGCATGCTTGACTCTACTCCTCTACGCTGTGCAGCATTAGATGGACCAGCTGGATGACCCTCTGCAGTCAGTAGCTGTTGATCTTGGCGAGCCTGTTGGCTGTGCCAAGTTGCTGAAGGAGCAGGGATATCATACACTTGCTGGCATTCTGGCAGCTGGTAGCCCTCACGAATTGAGCAAAAAGTGTAATCTGCCCGTTGGTAGTGCCAATATCATCTGGCGTGCTGCTGGGGGAAGAACAGGTGGGCTGACAAGTCACAGAACTGCTCCCTTTGTAGCAAGTGTGGCAATTGGCTGCTGGCGC
>JAABUP010000489.1_pt1 | contig 87149 bp, 130 predicted proteins | sample 5559201 | NCBI WGS metagenome assembly JAABUP01 (sample SAMN10711887, study PRJNA513373) | rock metagenome | isolation source: Antarctica rocks | place: Antarctica
TCTGCAAGTAATACAAATACTAAAAACATCCAGTATGCTTTGTCTGAATTTGGAAACTGACCATACTGCTACCTGGGTTTGTACAAGCCTCAGGCCACGCAAAGCTACCTCTGCAATTCTGCTGTCAACAATACATGAACAGAACAATCTGACCATGTCACAAATGTGGTGCCATATCTGGTGTTATGAATTTGGCAAAACGCCCTGCGCCCTTCATCTTGCTTGTGTTGTGTTGCCAGTGGATTTGTCTTGGTGGCCGTGTACGCACCAGTGTTGACATGCTGTTAGTGGAGCGCTGCAGCTATGCAAAGCACCTATGGCTAATCAGACAGATGCAGCAGCTATAATCTAGGGAGAATTGCTGATAAACAGACTCCACCCGTGTTCAGCTCTGTTCACATACCTGCCCTGATGTCAGCCCAACTGCGAGGCCCTGCCTTGCCCATCATACTATGTCTAATAGACACCCTGCCCATACAGGTGCTCAATGATCCCTGATCAGGATGCTACCTGGACACATGTGCACACAAATGTGGTCTAGTGTAAAGGGCTGTGAAGCACCCCAGAAAAGAATGACTTACCATATAGCCATAGCTTACCTGCAGATCACAGGTAGGCTTGGTCCTGGTGTGGTGTTGGTAGTACGCTAAAGCTGCTGCATGCTGGCAGTCGAACATGATCTTGGTAATACAAGCTGAATGTGATTCTGGTATCACCAAAATCATGTTCAACTGCCAGCATGCATCAGCTCTGATGCACTACCTAAATATATGTTTGAATGGCGTGCCCCTTTGTTATATAAGTATACCTGGATATTTTACCATCAGTTCATAGTGCAGTTGCCTACTTTAATATCTGCTGATTGAGTCATGCAGTTGTTTTATATGTAGATAGGTTCACTATACCCTTAATATATGAATGAGGGAGGGGCATGCCCCTTCATTTACATCAACATATTTGTGTATACATAATGCACTATATATATGTATGACCATCAAGCAGGTGCGCAATAGACCCTGATGTGCACGCAAATGTGGCTTGGTTTAAAGGACTTTGCAGCAACTCAGAAAACGATGACTTGCAGCACAGTCACAGCTTACCTGCAGATCACAGATGGGCTTGATCCTGGTGCTGTACCGGTAGCACAGCAGTGCACTTGCATGCCTGCAGCTGAACATTGTCTTGTGATTACAACTGAATATGACTTTGGTATCACAAAGATTTATTCAGCTGCAAGCACATGTAAGTGCACTGATGTGCTACCAGCACAGCACTAGGATCAAGCCTATATGGGATCTGCGGGTGAGCTATGGCTATGTTGCAAGCCATCGTTTCCTGAATTCCTACGAAAGCCTATACACTCCACCACATCAGGTGTCCACGCAGCATCAGGTGTTGTTGCGCACCTGCATTGGCAGGGTGTGTATGATGTGCAAGGCAGGGATGTACTGTACATCCCTGCCTTGCACATCATACACACCCTGCCCATGTGACCCCCACATGTGAACCCAGCCATGTCAATTGGCACGGCAGACCTGATGGGCAAGCACAAATTCAACTGTAAGAGGTTGCGAGCATCAGGACAGGCTTGTGATCACAGCTTACAGATCTGTAGTAGTACCTTGACAAGAGCAAGCCATGCAAAACAGCACTGCTGTATATATTAACAATATTATGATAATAACATAACAATTTATAATTTAAAATTTTATACAATTAGTTATAATAATATTATAACAACATTTATTGTTCTCGTCAGCCATTGTTGCTCTCTGTTGCAAGCGCAGTCAGCTTTTTATACAGCTGAACTTTGCCTGCAAACCAGGCCACCTGCAACAGTGCAACAACATATTGGCTGAACATGCGATTGTCAATCTGTGGCTGCAGCCTTCACCCCCCACCCAAGCTGGCTTGCTGCTTCTGAGGAGTACAGTCTAGCTGTTGTGGCAACATTATGTCTTTTTGACAGCGCCTCAGACATCAGACAGACAGCAGCTACAAAAGGCAGACTAGGATGCCATTGCTGGCTTGAGTCAAGTTGTGAGCCAGGCACTCTCTGGAGGATCCTGGTGGCCACCTGATGAGTCAGAATTTGCTCCATGCCCCACACTGTAAGGTTTGAGTGCAGAGTGCACCAGAGCGCTGTTCAATAGGTGCAAAGCTTTACAAAAACCAGCTGTTGCTTGACTCGTCTATAGCTTGTTTGTCATTCATGTACATGTGTAGGTTGATCCTGCCAGGTATCAAGTGTGCAACAGCGCTTTCCACAAATGATAGTCAACATTGGATCAACTAGTTTGGCCCTCCAAAGAGAGTCCTTGCCAGCGCTAGTGAGGGCTCATCAGTGCTGGCAAGGACTCTATTTGGAAGGCCAAAACCCCTGCCTGAGGTCACCTGATCGCAACACAACCTCTCTAAATGTCACCGTCTGTTATTTTACTTACATCAATGTGAAAGTGCAGGTCGCTGAGCCAGTCTTAGCAAATACCAACTTGGCTGTCACACAACCATTTTGATGTTTGCTAAGACTGGCTCAGCAACCTGTACTTTCCTAGGAAGGACATGTTTGCCTTGGCATTCTGTCGCTATGCCCACTGACGAGACCAGCATGTTGCTAGCATATGTAGGCCTCTCAGCATTACAGTGTACAGTTCTTGCCTGCTGTTTAAAATTTTAGATTGTCCGTGCTGACAATCACACCCAGAATCTGCAGGACAAACTTGCCTGCTGGGCAAGTTTGAACAAAGCCAAAATTTGATTGGGGCATGAAAGGTTCATGATGGGTGGCAGGTCTTTCAACAGCATGCTTAAGGAGGGCAAACGGCTGGTTCCAGTCATGACTGATCAGCTTCACACCTACCACCAAGAGCAACATTGGTCTGCTCAGACCATACGTTTGGCAACAACAGCCGTGGTTCATCTGCCAGTCCCAATGTCACAGACCAAACCAGTTCTTCTGATGCAGACCCTCAGGGAACTTGATGCGCTAATGACAGCAAAAGTTGCCAACTTCAACAACTTTTGCTGCCATCTTCGTATCATGCTCCCCGAGAGCCTGCATCAGATAGGCTTTGCCAAAATCAACATGGGCTTCACCCACTCCCCAGCATGTATACATGTCTGCAACTGTTCTATACAATGTCTGACCAGCTTTTGAGCATGCTGCTGTTCACTGCACAGTCAATATAAGCATGTCACTGCTTCCTTGCAGTGCTGCAGGCGCTAGTAGGTTGTCAGAACAGTACAAGTACCAAGCTTGTGCAGATGAGCAAAGCTCTGGTAGATCCGGATCCTGAAGATGCACCTGTGACCTCTTGACTGCAGGATCCTGCAGTCATGAGGTCACAATTGCATCTGCATGTTTTAACCTCATGGAAGCTTGAGGCCAATGCTCACGCTACATGCATTCTTTGTCACCTCATGTTGTGGAACGTCTGCAAGATTGACTGGTGCATGGCCCAAATGTTGTATTGTTGCTGGATGTGCAGGCTGGGCTTGCAAGCGTCACTTGTGACCTAAGGATAGTGTTGCACAAGGCTGAGCAGCTCGTTGTCACCACAAAGTCCTGGCTTGCCAATGAGCAGGCTCGCTATCAGACCCCAGCAGGGGCTTTTCTAGAGGCTAGAGCTCAGCAAGGTGGGATCCTGCTGTTTGTTGCTTCAGTTGTATCTGCTGTTAGTTGCGCTCATGCACCTTTGATCATCAGGCAGCAACCGACTACTAGGCTAGCATTGCATTACAAGTCTATAGACGCTGTGTGGTGTACACGTATTTGGATTTCTCCCTGCATTGCGTCCCTGTGCAGCTGGTTCATCATTCAGTGAAACTGCTAAAGACACGCATGACACATGTCATTTATGATTTGCCTTTCCTTCTGTCAGGAGCAGCTGGCAAAGGCGACTGCCCAGCTGGCCGCCCAATCTGAGCAAGCCTGCGGTGCAAAGGCTCAGGCACACATTAGGGCTGGCCTGATGGTTGACGAGCGTGCCCTGTCATCCTCACTAGGCCAGGACAAGCTTGCCTTTGAGAAGAGGCTCACACGCCAGGTAGATCACCCTTCCGACATGTCTAGACACCCTGGCAATGCAGCTGCTCCCTGATCCCTGATGCTACCTGGATACATGCGCATGCAAACATGGTGCAGTGTTAAGGGCTCTGTAGCAACTCAGGACACGATGACTTGCCATGTAGCCATAGCTCACCTGCAAATCACAGATAAGGCTGATCCTGGTTTGTACTGGTAGTACATCTGAGCTGCTCCATACTGGCAATTGCCCATCTTTTTGGTGGTACCAGCTGCCAGCATGCAGCAGCTCTGATGTACTACCAGCACAACACCAGAGTCAGCCCGATATGCAGGTGAGCTATGGATGTGCTGCAAGTCATCGTTTTCTGAGTTGCTACAGAGCCCTGTACACTGCGCTGCATTTGTACCTTTGGGCCAGCCGGGTCAATTAGCAAATAGGTTTATATATACATAGACTATAATATATTGATCTTGGTGTTTCATTTCTGCGCAGAGGCATGCCTGTCTCTTGCAGCAACAGAAGATGACAATGTTGTCATGGAAAGTTAAAAGAGTCTCGTTCTATTCGCCAGTCATGTTTCTGCAATGTCAGCAATCCAAGCCTATCATCTGTTGGATCTGCGTGAGGTTGGTTGCTGCAGCGCTAGTGCTGTCAGGACCTCTCTTCATGCCACCACCTGTCACCTTGCTTTGAATGTACATCAATAGTAATGCAGGCAGCTGAGCCAGTCCTAGCTAATTCAGAAGTCACCCATGATAGGGGATACTGACAGTGGGCATGTTTGCCTGAGCATCGTTTCGATTGCTGGTGAGATGTCTCACGTGAGGCTGACATGGCCAATAACATGATGGTCGACCATCATGTTATTGGCCATGTCAGCCTCACGACATGACAATATAGAACCCTTACCTGCTCTTTGTAGACTGTCCCTGCTGACACCCACATCCAACTTTGCAGGACAAACCTACCTGATCTGCGCATATGCATGCATGTATATACCAATCCAATACTGAGGTCAGCCACATGATAAACCCATGGTGGGTGGCAGGCTCCACGTTGGGATGTAGCAACCTTGTTTCATCTCCCAAACTCAAAATCAGAGACCAAATCATTTCTTCTGATGCAAGTCCTTGAGGAACATGATGCACAAATGGCAGCAAAAGTTCATATGTTGCGACCCTAAAGCCCGCTGGGGCAACAAGTCAGGTTCACAATACTTAACTCTTGCTGCCATTGTGCATGTCCCCGAGGACCTGCATCAGATACGCTTCACCACAACCAATATGAGTTGCACTCACCCGCCATGTGCCTGTCCTGTTTGTTGAGCTGCCTTTGAGCATGCTGCTATTCAATTCCCAATAAGTAAAAGCACGTTGCCACTTTCTTGCAATGCTAAAGGTGCTGGTAGGCTATCCAAATAGTACAGCGGCCAAGCTGAAGCAAATGAAAGAGGTCCTGGTTGATTTCGCAGTCAAACAATCACAGGTGCATCTCCACGTCTAGGCCCAAAGCGTCACCACACCAGGTGCTCACAGTGCTACTGTCTACTAGACAGGTGGACAGCATTCACCCTTGGACGGGGAGCGCTGCATTCTTATGATGTGGCACTGCAGACACCTTTCTGTGCTGGTGTTGTGGCGCGCCTTAGACGTCCAACTCTGACTTGTCAGAGTCCTATTCTGCGCTTACTAGTCTGTCTTGTAGCTGCTGCACGTGGTGGAGCCACTGCTGACAGAATATTGAAACATTAGTAATGTTGCTACTGAGATTGTCAACTGATGGCTCCCAGCTCACCATTTGCTCCTGATTCTGTCTTACTGTTCTACTTTACCTGTGGCGCACGTTTATCTATGTGCATGCCTGCTGCAAGGCCAATTTCAGCTGGATGCACATGAAAGGCCTGTGAGGCTGAGAAATCATGGGCGTCCAGTTGAAACTGGCCTAGCACCTGCTTACGCTGTCACCAGCCAAGAGGCATCATAGGGCAGCTATGTCTGCAATCCCAAAAGAAGACTTTGTGGCATGCCCAAGGTTCTTCTTCAGGGGTTCCAGCTATAGCTGCGCATAGTTCTGCGCAGAGCAGCCACCTTCTCCACCTCTAGAGCAGGCCCTTCTGACTGAGTCTGCACCTCAGCATTCTGCTCCATTGGAAGAGGCACTTCAACCACAACTGAATAGATCTGGTTCAAGTGTCTCTGCCAATTGAGCCTCTAGAGGCACTTTGACCACAACTGCAGACTCGCAGGTAACACAAATGACATCAATGCAGAATGCATGCACATGCTGCTCCCTTCTCAGAACAAATGTTGCTGGCAATGCATGTTTCTGCATTGTCAGTGATCCAGGTCTGTCGTGTTCTCTGCCTTGTTTGTTTCAGTTGCAGCACTAGTTTTGCTGTAGTACAACTTCATACTGAAAGAAACAAGGCAGAGAACAATGTCATTATGAGATGATAGCTGCTTAAAGCTGTTGCATCACTGGCCAGTGTGCTGTTTGCAATCAGTGATGTAACACATCTGCTGGTACATGTTTCACCAAGATAAGTCCATTGGCAAGAAACAAAAGCAGGGCGAAGGTCGAAGGGCGTTTTACCAAATACCTGGCACTCATTTCTTGCTGGAGCAAAGCTTAGTGGCAGCGCGTAACAGCCACAAATCTGTTCCTCGTGTCAGCCTCGTCTACGTTTGCAAGCCCTGAATGCTGCGGGCATCGAAGCGCGCTGTTCAAAGCGTGCAATGCCTTGTATGACCAGCTGCTGTCGACATCTGACCTCAACGGCCCGGGCACATAGGATCTAAAGCTTGCTTGGTATCCATATACACGTACAGATTGACTCTGCAAGGTGTATAAGAATATCAAGCAAGCTTTAGATCCTGTACACCAGGTCGTCATTGTTGGGTTTTCATGTCACTTACGCACAAACCACAACGCACCTCAAGTACCTCCAGCATCATCTAATCATGTCTCTGATTGATACACAGGGGAGCCATGCACCTGACATGACCACTTCACCAGGCAGCACTGCAGGGGTGCCCGCTACTCCCAGCAAGGTCCAAACTCCCAGGGGACCTGGCAGCCCTGATGAGTCCTTTCAGTCATTATGCTCTGATCACTGCTGCCCAGAATCTGGCTTCTGACAAGGTAACTTACCCATTGTGCCAACAAGCCACTTGTCCAGACCAGGATGCACTATGCAGCAGCTGCTTTGTGCATTGATGATTCCCATACTTGGTAGCTATTGTCTCTGTGCGCAGAGGCACGTGTGTCAGTGATCTGGTCTAGTGCACCTGCATTTGGACAGCTCCCTGACTCCTACTCAGCGTGCTCTGACGCTCGGCGCAGGACAGAAGTGGCAGCGCTGAGGACAGCGTGTCAGTTGGTGATGACCAAGAGGGTGCCCTGAGCAATTTCTTGCCAGCTGTTATCCCAGCCAGGCCCACTGACCTTGAGCTTGAGGACTCTGGGCTCCAGGTTGCAAAGGTACACCATGACACCTGTATGGCTGAATGATATGCAGCCATTGCTCACATACATGCAGCTTGCAGCCAACAAAGCTGTTGTGCACGTGCACCATGATTTCACATCATCAGCCTATGCTTGCAACAACTCTTGTTTGGTTACAGTTGCCTGCTTACGTGCTTTCTGTTTCAACCTGTGACACGCTCTTGATATATGCTGAAGTCCTTATTGTGGAATGACAGCAGCGTGTGATGGTGCGGTTAGCGTCACATCAGTGGCATCACAGCATGCTAGCTGTACTGGAGTACCACCGCATCCCTTGGAAGGGCAGCTGGGACCTGACTCCCCTTGCCTTTGCCCCCAGGGTGTTTGCCCTCAAGATGCAGTCTCTGTCCATTGTTGGCCAGGGCTACTTTGGCAGAGTGCATTTGTAAGCTCCTCCCCCTCTGCTGCTCAGCTCACTTCACAGCTGTTGTTGATGTTGTATAGCACAGCCTGGTCTTGCAAAGGCACTATCAGTGTGACGCATTGCTGCAGCGAATCTCATGCATGTGGGGCAACCTCCACGTCAACCAGCGCCCATAAAGAACAGCTTTTGCAAAAGATAACATATACAAAGGCTCTTTACATGTCTCGTGTTCAAATACTGTTAGATAGTCCCTGATCTGGCCTGTGAATATGCAGTGGTCAGAGGTGGGTGGGCCAGGGCCGTGCTGACAGCCCTCAGCCTGGCTGGACCAAAGGTTGGGAGCCTGTGGCAATCAAGATTGTGAGAAACGAAGGCTTCAGAGGACTCACCGCCAAGCAGGAAGTGGCGGCTCTGCAGAAGGTCCAGCAGGCCTCAAAGCAGCTGTCTGGCAGGCGCCATGTGATTCAGCTGCTGGACTCATACGCCCACACTGATGAGCAGACTGGTGCATCCTGGATGTACATAGTCACCAGGTGATCTGCTATGATGTAGCAACATACTATTCGTTCTGTGCTGATGGCACACCGCTGCTGTGCTGTGTCTTCAGGGCTGGATGAGTGAAGCAGTCTGCTGCACAGCGCCCTAGTCTGCTTGTGCACCCGCAATTGAACAATTCTACAGCCTATCACACTGTATTTCAGCTCAGATGTGCATACACACTTGTTTGTCAATTTTGCATGGCTGTCACTGCATGACAGTGCATGTCACAGCATGGTGCAGCTAACATGCATTCATTTGCAGGTATGAGGAGGGCTATGACCTTGATGAGTCTGTCCGCTGGTTGAGGGAAGAGTGGAGTGAGCAAGAGGGCAGTGAAAGGGAGGAGGGCAGTGAAAGGGAGGAGGACAGTGCAAGGGAGGAGGCTCATGCGCAGTGGCTGTCTGCCATCAAGCAGGCCACCAGACAAGCGCTCCAGGTACAGCTTTCCTGGGACCGCCCTAGTATAGCATCTTACTGTGTGTCCACCACAGTGATGCTCTTGTGTACAAAGATTTTGCTCACGTCAATGCTAGCCAAGAGCACATGCATGTTTGTAAGGGTAACACTCAGAATGTGGGCTCAGGCAACAGGTATCAAGTCTGTGCGATGCAAGTCAGCTCCCTTCAGACAGGCTTGTTCTGAGCATCACAAATGCAGTGATGACTTCAGCCGAAACAGTTCTGCCATATGATCATGTGCAGCAAAATATTAAGCAATCTATTGTCATGCACCCTGCAAACACGCATGAACATTGCGTCTTGGATCAGGCTCAGGCACTCTCTGTGCTCATGAGTCTTGCTTGTGACAAGTCAGAGCCATGAGTTTGGTTGTCAGGGTTGTTCTGCCACAGCCACACACTGACGGGTCTCCGCCTGTTTGCACAAGACAATCAACAGAATGCCTGAGCCACAATGCTTTGCACTAGTTCAGAGTGTTTTCACAGGCAGTCACGATTTGCTGCCATGCAGGGTCTGGATGTGATCCATGGCTGTGGCTTGATTCATGGGGACATCAAGCCCAACAACTTCCGACTGGACAGGAAGCCAGACGGAAGCCAAGTGCACCTGGTGATCACTGACTTGGGGACCAGCTGTGCAGTTGGATCTGGTGGGCCGCCATCCTGATGCCTCACTGCACCAATATCTACATTCTGACCTGCTGCATGCTCATCATACTGCCATGCCTTCATGCGGTTGGCAGATGTATGCATTGTTGCAGGGGAATGTTGCTTAGTGCTTCAGACAGCACATAGCTGCCTGTGGGATTGCTTGCTTGGATCAGAGTGTTCATCTCTCTGTCACTTTGGTGCATGAGATTTGCTGCTCATCAGGCACATGCATCATATACCGTAAACAGTGATGCCAAGAGCCAAGTGGTCGCCAGGCTTATGCAAAGCCGCTGAGTGTACACAGTTGTCAAGGCCTTTTCAGCATAAGCGCCATGGGATGCTGCAGATTACAGCGAACTTTGTGCGTTTTCCATTTACACAAGCCCAGAAGGTCTGAACTACTTCAGCAAGCCCAAGGAGTACTCAATGCAGTGCACGACTGACATGTTCAGCATGGGGTGTGTGCTATATGAGCTGTTGACTGATCAGCGTGCTTTTGGGAGGCCGGAAGATGAAGACCTGGCCCCAGATCAGCTACGTCAGCGGGTGCTGCTGCGACACGCAGCATGGGTAAGCTCACATCCTGCTGCATGTCTTGTGTGTCATTGCTTCAGTACCACAAGCATTTTATCTATATCAGTGAGCAAGAAGTTAGGATTCGAACCTGAGCTTCTTGCTGCTCTATTTAGCACAAGCTTGGCTGCCCACTACTGTGAAAACTTAACATGCTTGAACAGCTGTCTGAAAGTCAACTCATTTGCAGCTAGCCCAGTTCTGGACCTAGATCTCAACCTGATCACTTGTCATGGCAGAGCTTTTACACATGCAGCATGCAAGTATGCATTCTCATGGGGTATGCCAGTTGTCCCTCTCAGGAATCTCTGTTTGTCTTTCAGTCAATGCGCAGCAGTATGAAACCTTCTGGTGCTCCAGGCTCAGCAGCAGTGTGTACATGTTTTGTTACTGCTGTCATGTTGTTCAGGGCACAGACTCTTCTCAGGGCAGACTGGTGCCCCATGGGCTGGATGTCTTGCAACAGAGCGTGAACAATGCTGAACAGTGCCGGCAAGCACTTGATCTGCTACAGCGCATGCTGAAGATAGAGCCCAGCCAGAGGCCCAGCGCTCAGGAAGCCCTGTTGCATCCCTTCCTGAAACTCTAGGGTGTCTGTGACCGTCAGGCCAGCTCAAATAGCGTGGCTTGCATGTGATAGAGGCCGGTGAATGTCTCCTCACAATTGGAGCTTAGTCCTTGGGGTCACTAATTGGAACACTCAGAAAGCAGACTCAGACAGCAAGGCAGCCGCTGGCATCTTCAGTCTGGTAGAATGATTTGAGTTGATTGAAATGAGCGGGTTGAAATGCCCGCAAACCTAGGCTAGTGGACAGCTTTCGCAAATGACTCTCTTGCCGCTCACGTACTGTGCCTGCCCATCATCAATATGCCTCTGGTTTCGTGTGCATAAAACAGTGGTTGATTTGCGTTGCTTTTGCCGAAATATCATTTGCGTAACTCTTAACAGTTTGAAGCATTTCCTGACCTCTTGATCAATGCAAGCTTGAAGCAAAGGGTGTTCACTGCGCAATTTCGTTTAATGGACCCTTATGCATCTCAATTTATTGCCAGAGTAGAGTGTTTAAATAAGGCTGTCAGTTTGTTGGCAGCTCTGAAGCCAAGCTGAGCTGCTGGCTCATCTAGCCATCAGTAAATGTATGAGTTGTGGCGATCAGCAAGGCGCAAATTGTGCAGTACAGTATTGGCAGCGGTACCGTGTGTTATGTCTGACTACATTCGTCTGCCCAACATCATGGGCACAGCTTGACTGTTCTTGTGGGTTGATGGATTGTCCAGCATGACATGGCTATACTGGTTTTCTTAGGGTCATTGGCATCATATCAATAATGCATGACCCTCGCACTGTATTGCCAATTTGGGTGCAGGCGCAGAGGCCCCTGTGTTTTTGCCGCCGTTGCTGATGACATTTGTCAAAATTGATACGAATCTCGATCCATTTCGTCTCCAGAATGATGCTGACCCCATGCTTCGGGCACAACTTTGCAAACATGCATACTTCTTAGTCCATTTATCGTGTTTGATCAATTCACACCAAGAATTACCAGACGCCTGGTTGACCTTATTCAACACGATTTGTCTAATAGAGAGATCTTCCTGGTCCTGGGGACTCAGATCAGTACATTGCGCCATAAGGGCGTCTACCGCCAGCAGGAGTGGCAAATAAAACTCGAGTTGCGTAGTCAGTATCTCACGGAGTACGCTGTCGCTACTGATCAACATACAGCCAGACTCAACACTGCTACAGAACGACAAGCACCACACTTTGTGTTCTACATCCTGCATTCATCTGTGGTCATCTGCCACACATGTAATGTACAACTGGTGGTACTTGCGCCATGCAGCTAGAGCACTCTGTGCTCTGGCGCACCACATTGTCTGTCATTTGTATCAAGTGATCCTTGCAATTTTGGCTGCCTGTCCACTCAAAATGCCATTCATGCAGCCAGCACCTGATTCTGCCGCAGCTGCCTTGATAGCTTCATCTCCCACATTCATGCTGCCAGCCTCATATGCGACGTTGGCTGCATCTTGGTGATCATTTCAGTGGTTGTCACCATGGCCATTTGCATGACCATTGACGGAGCTTCCATTGGCGCTATGCCCATTCGCTTGCCCATTAGCCTGCCCATTGGCCTGCCCATTAGCTTGCCCATTGGCTTGCCCATTGGCAGACCCACAGCAAAGCTTACTGGCAGCATTGGGCTGGTAGGGAATGTCGATGCCGGGGTTCCCTCTGAAGAAGCCTACAGGCTTGAGGGTGAAGCCAGCTGACTCAACAGGCATGACTGGAAAGTCTTCTGGCCGCACAATGTGTGTCAGGCCGAAGCAATGCCACAAGATAGGGTCACTGCCAGCTTCTACAGAGCGGTCCTGTAACACCAAAAATGGCCGTCTCAAGTTTCTGGGAGAATTTGTTGTGTTTATTGCGTTTGGTCAGTAATGCATCCTCGAGACCATGCCACCACAATTGGCCGTCACATGACAGGTACGCCAACCGCCAGCACTGATGCATATATTTGATGCACCTAGAACAAGTCTCAGGAACACAAGGAGAGTCGCTGCATCTGTGCAGGGGGGAACGAAAATGGGGTGGAGCAAGAAGCGGGTCCAGTGGGGTGGGGTGTGAAGGGGTCCACTTGAGTGGTATGCCAGGCAGTGAGGGGGAATCAAAATTGGGAATCCAAAGCCGGGGGAGGGGGGGGGGGTGCAGAGTAGCGTCAGTCCTGAGTAGCGCCCTGTATGTTTGCAATACCTGCTTGGTCCACTCTTCCAGACCAGCACCGCCTTCAGCCTGAAGGACCCAGTCACCGGCAGCGTACCGTTCCTCTTCCTTGTGAGGGGTCACCCACAGGTGCTTGGTGGCAAAGAGCCCCCTCTTGGCAATGAGGCTGTAGGGCTTGGCTAGTAGGGTGGGCCCCCCCTGGGGAATCAGCTTGAAAGCCACTGGCTTGCCTGCAAAGATCAGTTTCAGCTTTCCAGACGCAAATGGCTAATCAGGCTGTACCAGCCTGACCTGTTTGCTCTTCTCAGTCCTGAACCGTCTATTGTAATTCAGAAACGTCATCCTTACACTGCAAATCTAAACTCAGAAACGTTTGAGGACAGAAAAAAGGCGTTTCTACATTGTGGAGATGATCAAATACCTGGCACAGACTCTCAGAGAACTTTGCGTTGCATGCTGTTCACGCTGAACACAGACACTGGCTTCACAGGCTCAGCAAGGCATGGCCTCAAACCAGGAGCAGTCAAGCTGCTCACAAACCCCAGCATCAGACAGAAATCTTGCTCGCAGATTCCAAACGTTGACATTTGGACTGTGACAGCATGCAATGGGAACATCACTCAGGTCAGCAGCTTGAGACAGAAATCTTGCAAGCATTTCAAATTCTGTCATATGGCCTGTGTCAGCAAGCATTGGGACAGCACGCATTGGGAACATACATAAGGTCAGCAAGACCACTACCTGTAGAGGGGTGGCGGGAAGTGGGGTTGTTCACTTTCCAGTAGGTTCCTTTGGAGCCATCTGCCACCCGGGCAGCCTTGGCCTCACTGGTCAGGGGGGTCTCCACCCCTATGAACCCATTGCCGTAGGGGTTCTTGGGGCCCTCCGGCAAGGCTTCTGCATGCACCTGTGGCCAACAGCATCCTGTTAGGGGATGCTGAGTCATATTATGCTTGGTGCTGACATAAGCTTGTTGTCTACTCAACGAAGATAGCACGGGTGGGACTAAAGCTTATGCCTTGATTGTCTGTTTGCAGCTGCGTCTGATCAAGCATACAGTTGTATGAAGCCTGTATACTTGATCAGACCAAGCGGCAAACAGCCAGCAATCAAGGCCTATGCTGTAGTCTCGCGCATGCTATCTTGTTGGAGTGAACAACAAGCTTTTGTCAGTGTGCCATGTGCCATGTTAGTGCCATGTCATGCTATGCTAAGCTGCAGCTGCATAGCATGACATGGCACAGCACAGGGTGACACATCTAGGCACAGCATGGCACAGCACAGCACAGCACAGCACAGCACAGGGTCGCACAGCGCAGGGTTACTTAGCACAGCACAGCACAGCACAGCACAGCACAGCACAGCACAGCAGGTCACCTCCGAAACATACAGCCCTTTCCCGCCCTCTTGGTCATCTACTGCCATGTCCAGCCTGGCACAGAACATGTGCTGGTGGTGCTGTGCATTCACCCCCTCCATCACTAGTGTCCCATACTCAGGACTCTCCTCACCGAAGCTTAGAGGGTTGGTGGACAGCTCGCCAGTCAGCTTGATCTCGTATTTGATAGTACCATCCTGCAGCACAGGGAAAGCAGGTGTCGCAATTCTGTGGTCTGTCTGCTGAACTGGCACTGCCACTTCAGCAAGTTGTGGTTCTGCTGTTCGAGCCATGACTAACTCACCTGGAAACATGCATATGGCTGCCCTCTTGTGCTGATCTTATGTTTGAGTTGCAGATGAAGGTGTTACAAGTCTTATCCTGTTTGTAGAGCACGAACCACATACACGCTGTTTTTTGTTTCCCTGTCCCTGACATACAACGGATGAGACTGTCTGCCATGAGCTACAAAGCCCCTTATACGCAAGCATCTTCAGCTACTAAGCATGTGTGCATCCAAGCAGAGCATGCAGAGCAGGCAAGTGCTTTGCTTGACTTCCATGACACTTGTACTCTGGTTGAGCAGACACCTCATATCAAACCTTGATCTACAAATTTTGATCTAACCTTAATCTAATCTTGGTCTCAGCTTGATCTAACCTTGATCTAACCTTGATCTATTCTGGATCACAGAACAAGGCACAGAGCCATCTTGGCCCACTGCACAATGCTGACATAACCATCCAGGGACAGTCACTTCACAACCTCTATCTCAGCTTTGAAAAGCAGTAGTGAGGGCAGAGTCTGACCTGGTAGAAGTACCAGTAGAAGGCATATTCATAGTTGACAACAGTGGAGATGAATGAGAGCACGAGTCGCCTGCTGCGGCGTACTTCGGCGTGGCCTGTCCTGTAGTCCATGTGCTTCCACAGCACCCCTGCATCTTCTTCATGCAGGCATACTGCCTTGGGAATCTCCATCACCTCACCTGAATTTGCAGGCAGGGATGCGTGATACATGTGAGAAGAACTGTCTTACTGCTTTGGCAGTCTGTGCAGGCATAAAAGTCTGGAAATCTGCGCAAGCTGAAGTTACAGGCAGCAGCTAGAACATGTTGGCACTTGAGCTGTGTTGCTTTTCGGTGATTTGTTCATGCTGTGCTGTGCTGTGCTGTGCTGTGCTGTGCTGTGCTGTGCTGTGCTGCATGGCCCCAATCACACCATGACTACACGCATAGCGTGCTTACAAAGACACATGACTGATGTGCAATCATTGTGCTTGTCCCACCCTCATTCCCCCAAGAAATGAAAAACAAAACACTGACTGATCAGAGACAATCACCTTTGCTGTCATTCAGCACCGCGTCAAAGTACTTGATGTGACCCAGGCAGTCACAGCCCAAGGCCAGGGAGTTGGCACAGAAGCCCAGGCCGTAGTCACCCACATCAAAGGCACACTTCCTTTGGAAGGGAGCATTTGGGTCACCATAGGGCACTGCCATCTCCACAAGAGACGCCCTGTGCACCACTGGCCTAACTTTGCCCTGGTCCTCATACCTGCAAGAAAAGAAAAGAGCGTTCAAAGGATTGCAGCATTCAACGGAACTGCCGCAGTCTTGCCAAAACTCTCTCGTGTCAGTATCTCTGCAGAAAGGAAAGGAAAGGAAAGGAAAGGAAAGGAAAGGAAAGGAAAGGAAAGGAAAGACTGCTCCTTTCGGCATCAATTTAATGAGAAGCCACCGGGCTGCTCAGGGGTTTCTCACACCTACCACACCACAGAGCAAAGCTGCTTTGCAGAAGTTTGCAAAACTTGGCTTTCATTTGTGTAATACAAGCATGGTGTGAAAGCTTTTGTGCTGTCAATGATGTGAGATGCTGACCATCAGGTATGGGACAGGCAGGCGTGCTGAAAGGTGGATTCTGTGCTGGCAATGATAGAGCCCCAGGGAAAGGTCTAGGACCAGCATGGAGAGCAGGTGTTGATGACATTTAACATGTCATATCTTAGTTACAAAGGAAAGCCCTGTTGACTCCATTCCTTCCTTCAGCATGTGTGAAAGCAAGCATCAAGGAAGCAATGTGAGACAGTTGTAACCACCAAGCATTTGTCTTGGGACTTGTGAGCAAACAACAACGCACACTTCCAGAATTCTGATCACTGAAGGAAACATCTGCATGTGTGGGGAGATTTTATACAGCAGGTGACTCACCCAACATTGTGCAGGACCAGACCTTCACGATAGTTGAAGCTGGTTCTGATGTGCCACTTCTGCCATTTGATCAGGTTGCCTTCCACCTACAGAGTCACCATATGCAGTTGCTGCTGCACACGAATGCATGCTCAGACAGATGACCAGACATGACAGACAGACGGTCGGAAAGACAGACAGACAGACAGGGCTGTTTGCTGACAGTTTGTGCAAGAGATGAGCTGTCCAGTGAAGCAAAAAACAAAAGAAACCTGCCCTGTATGGGACAGCACATACTCGATCCACAGTTGCGGTTATCAGGGCAGATAAATTGCTTGCCAGATGCCTGCTGACAATGTTTGAGTAATGAATGCACAATGCCAGAGGGTAAAATCTCACAACTGATGACTTCGGCATGCAATCAATTTAGCAACAGTCGCCAAAGCGGCCTGAGCAAGCCAGTGTAACTCACTCACTCACTCACTCACTCACTCACTCACTCAACGTCTTTCCCAGGCTCAGCTATGTAAAGTCCCGAGTAGCTTTCTGTACAGGATCCTGTCTAGGCAGTAATCTGTGTCTGCCTTACATTACATCAACAGGCCAGCAGCACTCAACGTCTTTCCCAGGCTCAGCTATGTAAAGTCCCGAGTAGCTTTCTGTACAGGATCCTGTCTAGGCAGTAATCTGTGTCTGCCTTACATTACATCAACAGGCCAGCAGCGAATGTAAAGACACTACAACTACAACTACAATGCTATGTATGTACTCACTTTGGCAGATAATCAGAAGCAGAAAAGCAGGTAGCGCATGGATTTGCAGTGATGTCGTAGCTAGGAGCTGTGAAGGTACCTGGAAGCTGGGTCCTTCGGGCTGGTCAACATTGAGGGGCTTCAGGTCTGAGCGCCACTCGTTCACCAGTTTGTGATGGTAGTTGTAGTTTTCTGTGGGCATCTTGGGAGGCTTGTCCTGATGGGGCTTGTCCATGTGAACAACCTGCATGATGTATCAACCCATACTCAGCAATGCATTTGTCACAATCCCAAACTGTGATTTGCAGCATGCCTTGGTAAATTAGCTCGAACCTGTGTAAGGGTCACGAGAGTGAATTCTACTTGCGTGAGCAGTATACTTCACAGCATGCTTTTTGACAGGCAGGTGACTTTCAGCTTGGCAGGCAGTTGTATGAGTTAGAGGAAAGAATGGAAACTTGTATGAGTTAGAGGAAAGAATGGAAACTTGGTAGAATGGGGAGCACACATAACTGTGAAATTCTGCATGCATGCACCAAGAAGCTGCAATCCCCTACAAAGAGATCCCCTACAAACCCTGGCCAAGCCCGATACCATAAAACTGCTTGCGGTAGGACAGCTTTGTCTGCAGCTCTTTGTGTTAATAAATCTCATCCAGGCAGTTGGCTGGGCGTTCAATAAGGCTAGCTACTGACTCACAGCTACATCCTCATATGTAATATTCAAGCAAATTTTGCTTTCTAGCCTGTGGGCAGCTTTGTCTGTTGTCATGGCCTTCCTTTTGAAAGGCACCAGAAGCTCTCTGGCTGAGACGTGCTTCATACACAGCTTGCATAAGGAAGTAGCCTCAGGAAGCAGCAACAAATGGCTGCCAATCAAGAACAGGAAAGGAAAAACCACGCCTTTAGGCACTACTAATAGAACAGTCGGAGTGCGAGGGTTGTTGCGTGTGTGGCTGTATCTGGTTCAACTGGAAAGAAACAAGACAGACACACAGAAGATCTTGAGATCTTCACAGTAGAAGTGAAATCTAGAAGCGGCCATCGTGAGCAACATGGATGCATACCTTCTTGAGGTTGAGGTCCACAACAGGAATGAAGTCCAGGGGGTGCGCGTAGTGGTTGTCATCCGGATCACCATTGCGGTAATACATCCACAGCTGGATCAGCCTGCCTTCACATGGCACCATGTGAACTGCATGACAGCATGAGTCAGATATTCGCTGCTGTGTCGGATGAGAAGCCAGCTCGTCAGGCACATGTACTGCGTGCTGTATCACAGTAGTAGTGTGAAGCTGTATCACAATAGTAGTGTGAACGCTGGGCATCCACTTGATGTGCTTTGCCTTTGAGGGTGCAACAATGAGACTGTTGTATAGCAATGCTGTGAAAGCAACTTCTTTTGCTGTTGCACTTGTATTTACATTTGTCCTGAACGTCATGATCACAATCTGAAAGCAATCCGATTTCATTGCTTTGTGCAAAGAGGTCAGAGGCAGCACAATATCTGCTTAGCTGTGCCTAGCATGAGAGACTGTGCACAACCCTGAGAGATCATGAATGACCACTTGCCAAATCGCAAGCTGACAACAGCAATGCAGTTTGTTGAGTATGACCATGACCCTTCTCAGCTCATGACACCGGCAGCAAACATTCTGTATGTTCTTGATGTCTACCTCACCAGATACACATTGCTCAGCTAGTGCAATGACACATTGCCATGAGAACAGGGCTTCACAGCAGCACACCACTTTGTCTGGGTAGAGTCTAGAAGCATGTTTGCAAATGAGCGTTACCACATGACTGACTTGTCATTGTCTTATATGAACTCATTATTCAATCTTAAAATCGACAGCTGTTGTGCATCACAACACAATGCATTCTGATGGCACTGTTTGCTGGGGTTGATTGCAATTGCAGTTCACACAGCATCACAGCATGCAAGGCTTTGCTACATTTTGTTGCTGTGGTTGATTGCACACCTGACCAGGGATCGCATGCCACCAAGTCCATGTCAGTGACTCCTCTCAGCTTGAGCTGCTCACGCACTTTGGGGTCTGCCTTAGCTATCTGCTCCGCCAGCAGGCAGTCATCAGGACTCGCCAATGGCTCAACGCCATGCACCTGAGACAGAAAGCAAAGTTTCTGCTTTACAGGGATCATAACAGGAGCCTCCTGAGGCGGCAGCCCGGAGCGCCCTCCTTTGAACAACAATGGAGCAAGCCTTGTGGTGGATGGCAGGAAGAGCTGTAATTGTGTACAATGTGTACAAAAGGTGGAGATATGATTGTTGTGTGCATAAATCATTCTGTCAAGGGTCCCTTCATCTGTCAGGCCTACTCAGCAGCGTGACAGATGGAGACATCCTGGACAGAATGATCCATGCACACAGCAATCATGTTTCCACCTTTCAATGGGAGGCCTGACAAGAGCATGTGCTGAAAGCATCATGTATGCTGCGCATAGTACTGTACTGTGAGCAGCAGCAAGACAGACATACAAAGTCTTGTATGGTTGATGAGACCTGCAACAAGCACTGTGTGCTGGTTGGGTGCGCAAGAGCATCTGTGTTGCTGACTGTGGGCAGACAGGTAATGTTGCATCTGCCACCATTTGACCATTCTTTGGGTTGCTGTATGCACTTGAAAACAGGTTTGCCTTGCAGCTCAAGAGCTGCATTGACAAGCATAAGACTTCCTGTGCAAAGCTAGGTCTGTATTGTAGTGATGATGAATACAGTTGCTGCACCAACCTGCTTCCAGGATGTGACTGTGGCTTCGGACCCTGAAACGTCCAGGTGCACTTCGTTGACAGGAGACTTTGGGAAGGATTGGACAATGCAGTATGCCTTGCGGCTGGGTGTCTTGGACTTGTCAGATTCATATGCCAGTAATTCTGCTTTTGTGGGTTCCTGGAGACATCATACTCTTCAGCCGTCTTGTGGGCAGGTTGGCGACGTTCACAACAGTCACAAATGAGAAGAAAGCAGCTCTCCTCGGACATAGAGCCCTGAACTCAGGCTTTGATCTTGTACTGATCCTGCTCTGAACATCGTTACCTTGAGCGAAATGACGTTGAACCTCAGAGCGTCAAGCTCGTGGTGCTCTGCATAGTCACTGCAGGCTTTGCTGCACGCTTTGATCTCCTCTGCGCTCAGAGCGTCTAAAGGGTGACCGTGTGAAGAAACTTTCACCATGGCGTGATTCCTGAATATAGACAGCAGTGTCGAGCATGGTGGCCGTGGAAAATACTGCCGTGTGCCCCGAAACGACAAGCCTGCACCACTTGCGCAGCACAGGCGGAGTGATGCAAACGTTCTGCAACCACACTAAGACTCTTGCTTACCCTCTTACAGTGCTCCACGTTTTGTGCTGAACAGAGAGCAGTCTGTTCCCAATGTGGCCTGATTTTCTGGACAATCCAGCAGATATACAACAGCTGCAAAGCAGCGCAAGCTATACGACAATCACGGCTTTTGCACCCCTGTTCGTGCAAAATGTGCCTTTGACTTCACGTGAAAGTCGTGAGATTTCGTAAAAGCTCGTACACGGATGGCGATCAACTTCTACGTGGTGCGCTCGACAACTGTAAAGGCTGAACTGAAGACAAGCCGTGGTCTTCGAACTTTGTGACCGGCAGAAGCGTTGAGAGGTCGGGGATCATACAAAATGCAAGTGTACATGTCCCTGTTGAACAGGGCTTCAGCCCGTTGGCTTGAGTCGTGTTGCATGGCGTAGACACCTACTTCCGGAACCATGGCTTTGGAAAAGCTTGCTTTCGGAGGCGAGGAGTTCAAATACGACACCCTTGCAGGCACTGCCAGCAGGTTTGCTATTGGCAACAGAGACATTGCAGACGTCAAGGGGTTGACAGCAAGCAGCCTCTTCGCTGAGCCGAAGCCTGCAGCTGTTCCCGTACCGTCTATACTTCCCTCAGAAACAGCTGCACAGGCTCAGGTAATGCTGAGAGAGAACCTGTCTATGTGCCTGCTTCGTATCAAGTCTCGATTTTGTATCAAAGTGCAAGTGCCTGCAACAGGCAAAGGCTCCTGAAAACCTTCTGATCAGCACAATGCCACCGAAGTCGACAGCAAATGAAGAACAGTTCATATCTGTGCCAGACTCCCCGACCGCTGCTCCTGCTGTTGTCAGTCCAAACACAGCAAGGCATACTAACAAGACTGGCCCAGAAGGTGGTGCAGAGCCTGGTCTCTCTGCTCAAGAGCTTCCATGGAACCAGGCTTCTGTCAACATCCGCAGTCCACTGCTGAGATTGCATACAGGCATGTCACCTTGCGATTCCTGCCTGCATGCTTGACACAGAACATGCTACCTGCTGGTTATCTCTTGCACCTGTTTGTTGCAGCGCAGGGAATGCTGTCGGAGCTGCAGTACATTCATTCAAGCACACATGTTTATCATTCCACCTGTTGATTCATTCATACATTCACTTTTTCATTTGTTCAATTTATGCATGCATGCATTTGTTCGTGCTGCTGCTGATGTAGCATGATCGCCCGTATACTTATGTGATGTTGGCTGAATTGTGATTGCAGAGATTGTGGAGTTCTGCAGATTTCTGGAACCAACAGCAGAAGAGGCAGCCATGCGGGAAGCTGCAACACAGCGCGTCCGCCAAAGCATTACCGAAGTCTATGCATCAGCATCAGTCCAAGTGTTTGGGTCTTTCGTGACAGGTCAGCTTTGCATTCTCCAGGATGAACACAGTGTGATGCCAGCATGCACATGTTGCTTACATTCCACTGGCACTGATGCTGCCTGTGAGACATATACATCCTAACAATTACCACACAAATGCATTGGAAACAGAAGGCCTAGTACTGTTTTGCCACTTCCTGTTGTTATATCTTGCTAGTAGACGTTTCAATCCCAGCTGGCGTGTCTCCTATGACCCTTACCCTGAATGTCGGACATTGCATGCTTAACACATCTGATTGTCTCACACCCATAGAGTCAAGGTGCATGTTGTGGCTCCACACTATCTGCAGTCCTGTTGTTATTGTCAGGATCATAAAGCCAGGGATCTGACTGAGGCATGCACTGCAGGACTGTATCTGCCAACCAGTGACATAGACCTGGTAGTGATGGATAGCGGTGCTCATGATGTCAAGATAGCTCTCAAGGCTTTGGGCAACAAGCTAGGCAACACTGGCATTGCCACCAAGATACAGGTTGGACCACAAACTTTGTCTCATAACCTCAAAGCTCAGGTTACAGACGCTGTGTGATGCTGTGCTCCACCATGACTACACCCTCAGGACAGCACGTTTCTTATTTCGTGAAAATGATTAAAACAAATGTGACGCTACACCCCACCTGAAGACGTATGCTTGTAGGGCAAACAAATGCCTCTGCACACACCTTCACACAGGATCTTGCCTTAACTTCAAGTCAAAAGGTCTCATGCTCACTGCCAGCAAGCTGCCTCTCACATCCTGGGACTGTCCAATCGTGGTTGCTTACTAATTGCCAGATGTGATCATCATTGCTCCTGACAGGCTCATGCAACAAAGCGATTTTGAATGCATGCAAGGAGACACATTGATGCGCCCTTTTTAGACCGCTTCAGTGCTGCCTGCTGGAGGCACCATGTTGTGTCAGCACCCTTAGGACAAGGCTACCTAGAATAGCAAGGCTGGTCTTGCGCCTACCTAAAATAACAGTCTTATGTTCATGGCTTAATGCTATGGTTGCAGGTAGTTGCAAATGCCAAGGTCCCCATCATCAAGTTTGTAGAGGTGCAGAGCAATATCAACTTTGACATCAGCTTTGATGTGGCCAATGGTCCCATAGCTGCTGGCTTTGTGCGCGATCTGATGGACACTTTGCCGCCCATGAAGCCTCTTGTGCTGGTTCTCAAGATCTTCCTCCAGCAGAGGAGCTTCAATGAGGTAGGCCAGTGGTTACTCAGCACATGCTGGCCGTTGTGGGTAGTTTGCTTTGGTGATATGCAGGTGTCTTGTGGTGATACTTCTGCTCTCACGAGTACTTATGCAGCACCTTGTATGTGTGTAGCAGCAGAACAATAGCAGGCAGCTTGACTTTTGCAACAAGCTTTGACAGTCTTTCATCAAGCCATGAAAGTCTTGCAGACTGCTAGTCTTTTTACCAAATACCTTGTTTCAGCGCCTGCCTGCATCAGCAGACTTGCGAGATCCCTGCACCAGTCCACTCACGCCTGAGTGAGTGCACTCATGGGCACAGTGTTGACTGCTCAAAGCTGGTAAGATGGCTGTCCACAGCTGCAGGGGGAACACGCAGCTATCACATTGCTATGTAAGCCGTGTCTCTTTTCAGTGGTGGCATGCGTGGTGTATCTGCAAATGGCAGAAGGCACAACGACGGAGTGTGTTACCTTGTCAAACGCACAAAAGTCTGTGCAGTCCTAGTCTATGATCTTGTAAACTGCCCCTGCATGCTGGCATGTTTGGAGCAGCTGGCAGCTCCAGTCTTCTACAATGTGAACTTCTGATGCCAGCTCAGCGTGAGGTGGTGGTATACAGGTGTACCAGGGGGGTATTGGCTCATACGCACTGTTTGTCATGGTGGCTGCATTCCTGCTGCTTCATCCTTCCCGGCATCCCAGCCGCCCAGGCAGCAAACGAGCAGGTACTGTTGCCCAATGCTTCTAGCAAAAGCCCAGCATGCATTCTGACAGTGTCCCAAAACTAGACTGTTACTTTATAAAAAACACTTGCCTGAAAATCTGTGAAGCCTATTCAGGCAACGTCTTCAGACTAATGCGGCCTACCCAGACCAGACCTTCTCATGCACTGCTTCGCATCACTCTTGCGCAATCTCCTTCAACATATGATGAGCACTTGCATTGCATCACATCAACCTCTCAAGCCTGTTCCGGGACCGCAAGCACTTACAAGCACTGTCTAAAAAAGCACTTTTACTTGGGCAACTTAGCTGACTGACACTGTTGTTGAAATTGTTGTCACAACTGCAGGGAGCTTGGAAAACAGTCTTGGTGTTCTGCTGGTGGACTTCTTTCGCCTCATGGGCCGTTCTCTCAACACAGATGAAGTGGGCATCAGCTGCAGTCACGGCGGCGCCTTTTACAACAAGATTGACGCTGAGAAGGAGCAGCCCCAACGCATGTACATGCTGTCGGTTGAAGACCCAGCTGACAGCGCGAATGACCTGTGCCGAGGCTCATGGAACATTCTCAAGGTAGGTGGTGCAGAGCCTGCATGAACAGCAGCAAAAGCCCTGCTGCTGTCCCATACCTCCAGTCCACAGAGCTGTCTGCTGTGAACCACAAGTACCTACGGCAATGCAAGGATGCATGCTATGTTGTCCCCCATCCTTCAAGCATGGTTCTGAGCACTCATCCCAAGCGCATGCAATGTGCACATTTGATTGCATGCGCTTGGTATGAGTGTTCAGAACCGTGCCTGAAGGATGGGGGACAACATAGCATGCATCCTTGCATTGCCGTAGGTACACCCATACCAAGCGCATGCAATCAGTGTGCACATTGCATGCGCAACTCATCAAGGCCGACATGAACCATCTCAAAATGCAAAATCATCTTTTTGTTCAGACTGCACAATTTCAGTCATGCACTGCCATGCTGCCACACTTGATGTTGTGTCTTTATGACTCTATGCAAACCAAATACATGTGGTTGTTTCCTTAGAAAATGCTTTGCATGTAGGAAGCAAATCTTGCCTGTATGAATTCACTGAACTGAACTTCTTGTCTGTTGGGTCCTAGTCGTCCCCCAGGACATTAAACATATTGGTTGGTTGGTTGATTGATTGATTGTCTTGCAGGTCAAGCAGGCATGGGACTTTGCATATCAGCAGCTCACAGCCCCCTCAGACCCCTCAGAGTCCCTGCTGGAGAGAATCATCCGGGTGGATACTGTCTTGACTGATCGGCCTCGCCCTGCAGACCCTGAAGTGCCTGAGCAACTAGAACAACAGATTCGGGATGAAATGCATCACAGATCTAAACGTAGTCGCAAGGAGCATAAGCACCGGGACAAGGATAGCAGGCATAGGGATCAGGATAAAGAAAGAGATAAAGAAGGTAGGCATAAGGACAAAAAGCGACGCAGAGAGAGGAGTCTTGAGTTTTCGGATCCTGATCCTGATGTGCAACCGGGCAGGGACAGGTCTCATAGGTCCAGTAGTAGGGATGACAACAAGCGCCAGAAACGGCACAAGGATCACAAGCTTCGCAAGTCTGATAGGCATAGATCCGGCAGAGAGATCTCACCTTCTGATGTTCGGCACTCTAAGCATATACGTTTCAGTGAATGATCCTGTTGTTTGCTGTCCCATGTGTGTTTGGATTGTGCTTGCGTCTCGCGTTTCCAGGCAGATCGAACAACTGACCTGATGTGTGCATGGTGTTTGTATCACGTATTGTGTTTGTACCATACATCATGTAGTCTGCCTCAAATCACTGATCTCAGATCTCATACAAGGCACTTTCTTCACCGTCATTGGGCAGACAACACAGCTGATTTCAGTGAATGTCTCTGGCTCACAACTGACGCTCCATCTAGAAGAAGGCAACGAAGCTGATCCCTGCAAGGCAGAGGCTATGCAACGCAACGAGGATTGCACCAGTCATTAAATTTGGATGCTGCCACTGTCAACACATACACCCAGCAGATCTGAGTGGAGTGCTGTCACTCTTGAACCTTTCATGCTCTGTGTTAGAGATTTTGTGTGTGCCCCAATTGCTGGACAAGTGATTTACGAGAAGCATAGAATAGTTGCATCAAGCATGTTTATTCAATGCATTGTAAACACCCTAGTAAGCTGCGTCATTGCTACAACCGGCACTGCTGTTTCTGTTTGGTTCTGCAAGAAACCTTCCAGTAAATCCACCTGTGTTTCGACATACCGGTAAGGAAGTCACGTTTGACCTGACAGATAGTATACAAATGTACAAACTGTCACATGCTGTGCATGCCCACATTGAAGCTTGCGCTTGCACGTGCGCGACAAACTGCGTGTGTGTGTGACAGAAGGATGATCAAGGGTTTACGAACATGTGAGGTTTGATCACGAATGGTCCGTCAGGATGTGTGAGGCGTGATCACGATGCGAGCTGTGACTAAGTCCGCCATTGCAGTTGCTATCTCTGCATGCACCAGTATCAAAATGCAGGCAATGCTGCGTGCGCAGCGGTGATGATTGCGTTTTAGCGACTTCTCGTCCTGCTGCACCTCGAAGCCCCACATATCCTGTGCTTTGCTAGCGCCGCCTGGCATCGACCAGCAGGCTCCCTACTGAACCCTATTGACTTCCAACAAGGGAATAGCTGCTGTCTTTGAGGGTAAGTGGCCTGCGGACATGTGCATGACTATGACTGCTGCACTTCAAACTCAGCTTGAAAGATTTCTGTTTCAGCGTGGCTAAGCTTGGGGTCAAATAGCAAAGAGTGCACCTGTCCCTGGAAGCGATTACCTGTCACTGCTGTTGTTCACAACTGAGGAGCATGACGGCCAAACGTGCAGCAGTCACTGGTCAAGTGCATGAGCCTGACAGCGTCCCTGCTGAAACATTGCCAAAAGGAGTTTTGGGACTTGCAATTATAGGCTTCACACCCTCATGGTTCTCAGTCACTATGGGAACAGGAGTCTTGTCAACTCTCATACATCAAGCCCCTCATCAGTTCAGGGGCATGGAAGACATCGGAACTGCGCTGTACCTCCTGAACTGCTTCCTGTTTGTACTGTTGCTCGGAATCAGTCTAAATCGATATATCATGTTTCCGTATGTCTGGCGCCATCTCATTCGGTACCCACCGCAGTGCTTCTTCCTCGGCACCTTGCCCTGCGGTCTGTCCACCATTGTTTCTGCCACAGCATACATAGCTGCTCCAAAGTATGGTCAGTGGGCAAGCGATTTGGCACTAGTACTATGGTGGATCAACGTCGTGGTGGCACTTGCAGCCTGTGTTGGGGTACCATTTCTCATGTTCACCATTCATCACTTGACTCTAGATAAGATGACAGGAGCATGGTTGCTGCCTGTTGTTCCTGCAATTGTAGTAGCTGCAGCAGGCAGTGTTGTTGCTACAGTTATAAGTCCTGAGCAGGCTGTTACAGTCATTGGGTTTGGTTATGCGCTGTGGGGCATGGGTGTTGGACTTTCATTCCTGGTTTTGGCTCTGTATTTCCATCGCCTGACTGTTTATCACCTGCCCGACACTGAAGTCATCGTGTCAGCGTTTTTGCCTGTAGGGCCTTTAGGTCAAGGGGCTTTTGCCATAATTCAGTTGGGGAAGGCAGGTAAGAAGGTTTTCCCGTCCACAGGCTTTCTGGGCCAAAGTGATGCAGGTGACACTGTGAGTGCTGTCTCTACCATTGTGGGTTTAATCATGTGGGGTTTTGGTTTGTGGTGGCTATGCCATGGCATGTACTCAGTGATGACCAGGAGACTAAGTGGTCACCTCAAGTTCAACATGGGTTTCTGGGGATTCATCTTCCCATTAGGCGTTTTCAATAGTGCAACGTATGCTTTGAGTGCAGCATTGCCTTCAGCGTTTTTCAGCTATTTGGCAATGGTCTTCTTAGTTGCTTTGATATTGTTGTATATTTGGGTAGTCCTTGGGACACTATACGGGACGTACAATAAAACTTTGCTGGTTGCGCCCTGCCTTACTGACATGTACTCAGCCTCTGTTCATGGTGGGCAAGAGCACCAGCCTTCTTCAAGAAGCGCTTGAGACAGACCATGGTGCTGTAGCTTTGTTTGGCTCCCCTGCTTCTAGATCATGAATGCTGTATAAAATGTACAAGTAAAATATACATCAGTTGAACTGAGGGAAGTCGTGTTTGCCCACGTATGGTCTGTAGGGTCGGACCTATAGGGTCGGACCTATATCTGGTAGTGGCTCCCCTAATGGTATGCTGCTGGGGTTTGGCTGTGGCATGCATGTTGAATTTCTGCCTGGACTCTCCGTATAATGCCTGATTGCAAGGTGATGTCATTGCTGGCCAAGAGCTCAGCATGTCAATCTTTGCCATGGGCAATGTGCAAAGGTATACAGCATAGTATCTGCTGCTCGTGATGTGTATTTTGCATCTTCGTCAGTCGTCCTTTCCGCTGTTCAGAAACAGCGCAAATAATCAGGCTTGGCAGTTGGAGCCTGAGGGTTTCGGATGCGTAATATGGGAGGGTTTGGCAAAAGGCCCTGAGCTGTACTTTAAGTCCCGAGATGGCTGAAACAACGCAAGCCCCGAGCACGAAAGTAGCGGAGGTTTCCTAGGGGCAGCCTCAGCTACATCCAAGTGAAAGGAAGCTGAGACATCAGGATTGCTGTGGCGAGTCGCTGCTGTGGCCAGTATTGGACCCTGAGCCACGATCTATTGGGGCTAGGTGGGATTGAGGCCTAGTGCTGTGTCAATAGTGCAAGATTCGCTGCTCAGGGTGTTCTAAGGTCTCTTGAGACACCCTTAGCTGCTGTGGGAGTCATACAAGGACTCACAGGAGCCACACTGGGTTGGTTTAGCGGACTGCTGAGGTAGGCTAGGCTGATTATGCTATACGGCCTGGATTGTAGACCAGAGCAATGATCACACCCCCGGTGGCGCCGCAAAAGCTGCAGCTGTGGCTCATGGCAGAGTACAACTGTGCTGCATACATAGAGGCTCCTCATTGCCCTGGTCCTTGCAGGGCTCCGGAGTCCGCTGGGCGGCCGAACAACGAGAGCATAGCCGGCTCTGCTGTCCGCGGTGCAAGTGCCAGTGATACTCCAGCAAAGGTGAGCCTTCAGTCGCTGTCGTCGTAGATCCTGCTCAGTGAGGTCAGTTCGTCGTACATGCCCAGGCTGTTGCCGAGAGCAGTCTCGGTGCAGTAGGCTTGTATGTTGCGAGCTCACCCTGTTCACTGGCCGTTCTCCTGCCTTGGACCATCCCAGTCCAGCATGCACCATGAGTTGCTGAAGTTCTGCCCATCAGCGGTGCGCTCTGTCGTGCTGAGGCGCTGCTAGGCCAGGGCTGCGTCGTGACTGCACACGTGAGTAACACCTTTTAGGCCTGGATCTTAGCGCTGTTGCCACCCTCGCTGGGCCTTGAAAGCTCAGCAATAGATGCATGTACGTGTGTGGACCTGAAATGCTGTGTTCGCTGGTTGGTGGTTGTTGATCACTGGATCACGACGTGTCAAGGTTGCTGGCAAGGTGGCGATGATCTATCGCCAAGATCCAACAGCAGCTTTACTCTTTATGACCCAGAGTCACCATGTTTTGTTGCTGGCTTGTTGCAGGTGAGGCCAATGGACGAGAAAGGAGCACCGGTTGAGGAGAAGGGTGATCTTTCAGTGCCTGTTGCCAACAACACCCCTAGTAAGCCGCGCCAGACTGGTCACCCTGCTACCAAGAAGCAGCCCCGAGCAGCTAAGCAGCTGAGATTCGAGGCTCACTCAGGTCAGGCGGGAGCTATTGCACCCAGACACTGCGTTACTTGGTGACAGGTGTAAAACGGGCTTAAAGTGGACACCTGGGCATTTGAGATTGCAGTTGGCAGATTTACCTTAGTCCATGCAGTTTATACTAGACTGCTATCCAGTACAGTGCACATCAACTGCTTATTTCTTGCTGGCAGATCTCAGCATGCATTGTCAAACTGTCAACCGCTCACAGCCCTGTTTGCCAAGCTTTGCCAAGACAACCCATGAGTGCTTGCTCCTATTTATGCTTGGCATCAACCATGTGGGCTCCTTCTGCAGGCCACGGAGCTTCCAAGTCCACTGCAGATGCACCAGCCAATGGGCACATGCTCACCATAGACGCTGCAGCTCAGGCTGACCTCAACACCGGGCCCGTGACAGCTTCACACTACCCTTCACACCAACAGCCTCAGTCACAAGCATCTCCAGGCCGCAACGCGTTGCACTCTACTATGGAGGTCCATGCCGTGCACACAAGGGACATTGCTGTTGGCTCAGGTAGCGATGGCAGTCAACCCAAGAGGCGCAAGAGGACAACAGCTGCCAAAAATGCACATGCTAGGGCAAACGGTGGCTATGGAAACCATGCATCTCATGCACCTCATACAGGCTATGGGCACCATCCCATACATGGGCATTACATGCACAGTGGGGACTATGAGATTGGGCATGCCCATACAACCAAGAACAAGAAGCAGGCTGTGCACAGAACGCCTAAGCAGGATGACAAGGGTCCTTGCCTGAACCCTGCCTGCCGCACCACAGGTACCTTTGGCCAAGTTGCCATACATATGACTTGTGGGTGCCAGTGTCTTGCCTCCTACAGACAGGAAGCTGAGCATTTGTCTATTAGTTCAGCATCTTGTCCGCCATGGGCTGCTCCTGTTCTTGCAGCTGTGCCTGTGGACCTTAACATGACACCTTGCTGTGTGCCCTATGTCAATGCAAACTGCTTGCTTGGATGGGGGCCATGTCAGTGAAGTGTCCTGCACCTGAAATGCAGACACTCCCCAGTGGAGGTTGGGTCCAATGTTCTGCCGAGAATTGTGCAACCGCTGTGGAACTCGGTGGCAGAGGGCCAAGAACACCCGCAACCCCCAGGGCTTCTTTGTCTGGGTAAGTCATCATGTCTTGTCATCATGTCTTATCATGATGTTTTTATCATCATGTCTTTATCATTATGTCTTATCATTATGTCTTGTCATTGTGTCACCATATTTGCGGCGTTCATCATCGCTTGCTGAGGTTTGTTTTGGGAAGCAGGCTATGCAATTGCAAAAGCTTCAGCAACGTATTTAAGGAGATGAGCATTGAAAAGCGAAAAGAACTGTCCTTGAGCAGCTTTGTGACATAATCAGTGTCCTGCGCCAGTGCATGTGCGTGGCTGCATCAAGGACAGTTTGCACCCTCTGAACATCCATGTCAACCCCAGAATGCTTTGCTGTTGCCACCCACAACCTGCATTTTGCTTCAACTGACAGGACCTGCACCATTACATGTGCTGCTGCACATGACTGTCATCATGTCACATGCATCATGATGTCACATCCAGATCACTCAAGTATTTAACTTCTGACTCAGCCCACATTCATGATCTTGCTGGTACATCGCATTCAGCTGTGATCTCAAGCCAGGATATCTAATACGCCACAACTGTTTTCACACCTCAGACTGTAATACCTCAGACTGTAATACACTCAACAAAAACAAAGGTTGCTGTCATGCCACATGCCACAAACAATGGGTTATGCTTAATGCAGGTGCGCAATGACTTGCGTAGTCAGGGCCTGGAGGTGCCTGACGCAGTGGCTCGCCCTGCCGCAAGCCCTGAGCTGGCTCTAGCAGCCCTGAGGGAGGTGGAGAACCAGCCCCATGCTGGCAGGCAGCACAAGACTGAGGAGCCCGAGATCTCTGATGATGACGAGGATGTGGAACAGGAGGGTGACATTGGTGGGCGCTATGAGGAGGAGATCATGGAGGTATGGTTGCAGTCGTAACCCTTTTTGTTGTCTACCTTTTGTCTGAAGCAGCTTGTGATGTGGAGGCTTGGCCTTTGTATTGGGCACTGACCAGGGTTTGGAAACACCCAGCTGATATAAGGAATGCAGTCTGTGTCGATGTTGTGACGTAAACAGGCATGCCATCTTGCCGCATTTATCCTAAGACTTGGCTGCTTTTGATATGTTGCTGTCATCTCAAGAAATGCTACAACTGGTTTGCATCGTGCAAAAGAATGTGATACCTAGTTGATACGGCAACATGATGATTTTGCTTGATGCAAGTGTCACAGCACATTTTGGCCCTGACAAGGAAGGCTGTTGTCTGAGGGCAAACCGTATTGTTGCATTGGCAGCGCTGTTCATGCAAACCGTCGATCCTTGGCAAACAGATCTTACACAATGTGCTCAGCATCCAAACTGTATGTGCATTGGTGCGTGAACAACAGCAAGGACACAGCAATAGTTTTGGGTTACAATCAGTTTGACTTGGCTGTGGTGTCTGAGCTTTTGTTTGTCACAGGGTGAGGAAGAAGAGAGCGACATGAGTGCACCAGAGATTGTGACTCACCACAGGGGTGGCCACCGCCGGCCGCAGCCCCGCCGCCAGGCACTGCCCTATGATCTTCTGCCCCACCAGAAGGGCCACAGGACTGTTCACAGGGGCACTGCTGAGCATTTCCCTGAGGCTGCCCTGCGAATGGGGCATCTTCAGCATGATGATGAGGACTCAGGTGCCTCAGAGGCAGACCTGCTGTGCAGTGAGGTGCTCAGTGAGTCTCATGATGAAGGATCAGATGTGGGCTCTGATGAATTGTATGCCAGGCGTCACTACAGAATCCCCCAGGTAAGCTTCTGTCCCCACCGCGTCTGTGACTGCTGCAAACCTTCCTCAATGATTGACCTAGCATTGAACTTGATTGGTCCTGATGACTAGCACACAAGCTTGATTGCTTGATCAACCAAACCTGCACATCCATTGCCTAGACTGACCCCTGCCTGCGATCTCTGCTCGGCTATGCACACCTTGTCAGCGTCTGCTTCCTTCAAACCTTTGCAGATGAGCCAGCCTGTGCTGTCTGTGCGAGTCCAGCATTGGACCCCACCTTGCTCTCTCGGATCATCCCCATGCTCCCTCAGCAGCTATGCCATGCTTTCCCAAGCATGACCCCTGCATTGTGCTGGTAGGCTGTATAGAGATGCGCAAGACAGACTGCTTTGGAAAGACAAGACTGGTCCTGCACGTACCTAGCTCATCATGAGCTGGAAAGCATTCTTATTATCATCATCATTATTTTTAGTATTATTGTGGTGCAGGGGTACTATGATGAGGACATGGACTCGGAGATGACAGAGAGCCAGGCGGATGAGGAGGTGGCCGTCACCAAGCGGGGCCGTGCTGTCAAGATGCCAGCCAAGTACAAGGCAGAGGTGAGGCCTTTGCAGCACACTGGCTTTCTTGGCAAGATGCTCCTCTGGCATCATGTTGTGGCGTTTTGGAAAGGGACTTGTATCATGTCTTAGAGGCTCTGACTGTATCCTGGTGCATGATTGCACATGGGTCTGATTGCAACTCTCAGCAGTCTTATCACCATGACTGGCAGCTTGATGAGCCTGAGTCAGCTACACTTGAACTTGAGTGGATGGATCACCTGCTGGTCATTTGTTGACACAGCTTGATAGACTGAGCTTGTGCTGCTTCATGTGTGAGCTGGTTCTGGCAACAATTCAGTGTGTACCGTCTGGCACGTGTATATTGCTTTGGAGAGATAAGTATTGTCCTGCACTTGCCTAGCTCATCATCAGCCAAAAAGCTGTTTTTACTATTATTGTCATTATTAATATTATTATTGTTATTGGATATTACATGCTAAAGGAAGTGCTTGCTGGTCAGGTGGAGAAGATGCACCAGAGGAAACGCAAGGCAGAGGACAGCCCTGAGGGCAGGCGTCACAAGCGTCACCCCTATGCCATGGAGTGGGGTCCCCCCCCTGTCAACTATGACTCACCCCAGCGCATGCATCGTGGGGCAGGGCACTTGCCTCCGAGGGCTGTTGGGGGCAGCCCCTTGAGCAGGCCTTCTGGAAAAGTCAGCAAGTCTCATGGCAGCCCCTTGGGACGCTCAGACCAGGTGTGCAGCTGCTTCCATACCCCCTGGCTGAGCAACCATAAGCTACCTGCCTCATCAGTATGAGCCTCTGCTATACCATCATTCTCTGCTTGCATGTGGGTTCATCCTTTGATTCTGGACAATCATTGCTGTGCCAACACCTTTGCATGGTCATGCCTGCATGCATATTCCGGCTGACACAGCAAACCATGCTTCTGCGACATCTTGCTGAACACTGCTCTGCACGCCATGTGCAACCGTGCCTCGCATGTAAAGTATCATTGTAGAGTCGTAGCTAGCTGTGCACAGAAACCCACCATTGCAAAGCTGTCTGTGCCAGTATGCTGATCATTGACAAGCACACTGGTGAGCATCATTTGGAGAAATTTTAGCATCTTTCTGTCACATGTCACAGGTAGCAAGAGCTCACATGAGTGACAGGCGTGCCAGGGAAGCTGCCTACCCAGCTGCCCCTTCAAGGATGCACATGGGCTATGGCAGACCCCAGCATGCTCCATACCCCAGGCCCCCCAGGTCAGCACTACACAACACCACTGAGTTGTCCTCACAACAAATTGACGCCTGCCATCAATCAGTACTCCAAGCGTACAGGAGCTGCAGTTTTGCAGAACGTAAAACATTTGCGAGCTTTCCTTTGTCTTTTTAGTTTCTATGCTCCTGGGCTGAAGTAGGCTTGTCTATCAATGTGTAAATGTGCTTTCAACCCAGCAGGCAGGACACCAATTGAGAGGATGTCATCTTCAGGTCAAGCATAAGCTGCTAGGCATGACCCTGTGAAAAAGTCCTTGTGCTGACACTTTGATGTTCTGGCTGCAGTGTTCACTTGGATGAGGCAGACAATGATGCTGTGGATGCGCTGATGGGCATGACTGGCATGGTGTATGCCCACTGAGCCTCTGGCATGCAAGAGCAGCAGGCGTCTTATTCACAACATTCTTCAGCCTGTCAAAAACCAAGGATTATACGTTGTGCAGAGCTTGTTCACTACATTCTTCAGCCTGTCAAAGACTAAGGATTATATGTTGTGCAGAGTTCGTGTTCAGACACAACACCACTGAGTTGTCCTTTGCAAGGGCTGCCAGGACGGTCGTGTCTGATCAACCAGATAGAGTTTTCATGGTGTGGCGTTGTTATATGGCGCAACACTTCTGGGAAAAGAGTGGTGGGCACCCATAGGAGCTTTCTCCCTCTTTTTGGTAAATAGATTTCTTTGTACAGAATCTACTGGTGTTGCATACTTAGGTTCAGGTGGCAACTGAACCCTACTGCGTAAGAGTGTGCTGATTTGCCCATGCATATGATAAGCTGGGTTCGTGGGTAGTGCTGATGAAAGGTGACATATCTTAGTAAGCTTTCCAGACTGGCGCCTACTGCTGTAACAAGCACGTGGGTGTTGTAGTTCACCTTGACGTTTTGGTGTTTGTTTGTATTGTCTGCAGTGTAGTACTTCATAGGAGGTACCCTTGCAGCAGCAAATGCTGTGCCAAATGTGTGTGTAGATATAATAGTGTGTAGTCCTCTTTTCTTTCATCAAGGGTCATACAGAACGATTCCCATTTGCATGCTTCAAATGTGTGCAGCTTAAAGGCATTACTTCTCATTGGGGTTTTCAACATACTGCTTGTTGGTCTGTAATACATTCCTAAACTCGGTGCGCAGTCGTCCATGTAGTCGCAGCAACATGACCAGTCAGCAATTTCTTTTGCATGTTGCCAGCCTGCCATGCCTATCAGACAAAGCCAGCTGGTTTTGAGCCCTTAGATGCGAACCTGTACACATGCACTGTCACACGGACTGCTTGTTGCAAACTCCAGCTGAGGCCTTTCTGGTATGCATTGTTGCAGTGTGCAACTCAGGTTCCACAGATGAACCATTTCACACAGCATCGTCCCCTTATCACAAAGACGCAGACTAGGATTTAGCATGGTCTAGAGCTGCCACAAGCCGGTGCTCTACGACATTGCATAGAGGGTCTGCTTTCACAAGCTTATTGCTTGATGGACCCAGCACAAACCTGCCATAGTTCTGTGATGATGACAGACCACTGAGGCAGTAGCAGGTGTGGTAGTAATCTGGTGGCTTCCCTGGCTTGTCCCGCATCCCACCCCTGGGCGCTTGACAGCACTTCAGTATCCAAAGCTGTAGGGCCTCCACATTGTATAGCATAGGGCAACTGCCCTCTTGCTCACTTGCTGTCTGCACTTCTGATCCTGCCTCGCCTGAGTCTGCTTCCTGCTGTTCCAAGACGGCTGTCTGTGAGACTGTGTCACTTGGCTGATGTTGTGTGCACAGCAACGCAGCAGTAGCCTCTACCATGTCAGAGTTGTCTGCAGCTCGTTGTACAGCCTGTTGCAGGCTCCTGGATGCTGCCACCATCTGCTGCGCTTTGCGATACAGCTCTGGCGCATTGTCAGCATCCGCTTGTGTTGCTTGCCTGCTTGCTGCCTCAGCAGCAGCAGCAGCTTCTGCTGCTACTTCAGCCTTGCCCTGCAGCAGAAATCAGAGATGAGCACACGTATGCAACAGCAAAGAAGCAGAGGCACAAAGCACCAGCAGCAGTGTGTTGCGTAGCCATGTTGATACATTTATATGGACCACATGTTACTGAATTAATATGTAACACATGATGATGAATTTGTATGAAACACATGTTGGGAGTCCACAGGAATCGATCCGTTGCCTGCCAAGCTGTGCACACACCAAAAAAATCTTTAGTTCCGGGCGTGATTGCAATGCCCGCAACTCAGCACAGCTCACAACCATCGTACACAGCTATGCCACACTACAGTCATGCCACGAGGTGCATCATCTAAGGAAGCAGAGATCATACCTTGGTTCTATGCAGATCATCCAGAGCCTGCATCACAGGATCCTTGCCTTCAAGCCTCATCACATCAGCTTCAGCCACCGCCAGGCCACCATCACCACCGCTGACATGAACCCCACCACAGCCAGCATCATCAGTGGCAGGGACACAAGAAGATGAGGTGGCTGCTTGACCACCTCTGCTGGATGCTTTGTAGCCACTGCCCGCATCAGCGGCACCAGCAGCAGTAGAGGCAGGAGCAGTGGCTGTGGCAGAGGAAGAAGAGGATGGTGTGTGAGGAATGCTGCACTGAGCCAGGTAATCTGGCATGAGCTTCTGAAGAAGGGGGAATACGCCACCCTGCCAGAAGGAGTAACAGCCGTCCACCAGTTTGTTGGTGCGTCCCATGAAGCCCCCCTCAACAGCCCCCTGGTACAGCATACCACAGAGTCATGCTGACTAGACGCTGCCTGACAGCTGTCAGCATGTTTCAAATTTAAGTTGCTGCTGAGCATGGGTTGCCCCACAGCGTGCAGTTGTTGGACTTGGGTTGAGTAAGAGTTGCAGTGCCCTTGGGACAGGAATCAAACCTGCTTGTCCAAGGAGGCTAATGGTATGCAGCTCTGCAGCGGTTTGCATGAATGATTGGTCAGGTCAAATGTAATGACTCATCCACAAGCAAAAGCAGTGTACCCATGGCCATCACTCAATCTTGATCAAATCATCTGACATCACACCATCCATACATAAGCAAAGTAGGTGAAGCCATCACTAGCTGACACATGCAAACCATGGCATTCATCCTACGCTCTGTTTGCAAAGCTCATCTGTAACTTCAAGACAGTAATATCGTCGTGGACAATGCACAGATTTGCCACAAATGGGCCATGTGCTGTGCATGCTGACCTGCACGTGTACAGCCCAGTGCACAAGGCGAGGCAGGTCATACATTTGCCACAAATGGGCCATGTGCTTTGCATGCTGACCTGCATGTGTACAGCCCAGTGCACAAGGCGAGGCAGATCCAGCTGATGTGCCTGGTCAATCAGCATGAGGGCTGCTAAGCCACAGAAGGTGTACCCCCCATGGGCTTCATTGCCCGGCTCCCCACCCAAACCCCCCTCATATGTCTGTGCATGCACGCGAAGCCACTGTCCTGGGACTGGACGGACAGTTCACACTGTTTTGCTGCAGGCTGAGAATGATCACGATGCAGGAGAATCAAGCTAATCAGCCACAGCAGGGAGTGATCAGTGTATCTCGGCCTTTTTTGGCCTATTTCCGGCAAGTTACCTCACTTTGCGGTGCATGAGAGAATCACGCGCTCACACATGCACGTGGAAAAACTTGGCTTGCTCATTGACATAAGATGGCAACATTGCTGCAAGACGTTGAGTACATGAAGGATTCAGTGTGGGCGTGATGCATAATGACCACTGTCTAGAATGGACATGCTGCCGCAAATGACAGACAGAACTGTGTATGACAAATTGCGCTGCAGTGCCACAATTGGGGGTGGTGCCAGGACCCTTCATGCTTTTTCTGATGGCATTTTGGAAGCAAGAGAGTACCACAAGTTGATACAAGGACTGCAAACTGATTTGACACCATGCAGCTGACGCTACTTACCTGACAGCGCTTGACATACTGAACCACACTGGCTTTTGCTGCAAGGGCATGTTTATCCAGACTAAGCATGTGGGCTGCAGCCATTGCAGTGTAACAGCCCCGTACATCTATTTCACCACCTGCATGTCCACACACACATGTACCTTGTTGCTTGAGATGGCAACAAGTCTGAGAGTTTCAGGTGATGGCTGCATGCAATTGGAAATTTGTTGTATTGGCAGAACATATGTCTGGGTTACCTTCACATACCGTAAAACCACCTCCCTCTTCAGGAGCAACAGCTCTTTGCTGCAGAAACCTGAGTGTGGCCTGCTTGTGGACGACAGATAATGCTGCTTCCCCACCAAGAGTGACAAGGCAGGCTACAGCTGCATATGTAGGAGCCAGGTGAGGCAGTTGCATGGGGCCTCCTCCAAAACCACCCTCTGGGTCTTGACACAGGGCCAGAAAGTCTGTCACAGCACCGGAGGTGACCTTAGTCGGAAGAGGCGCGTCAAGCAGGGCCAGCGAATGTACGATCCAATAACAGATCCAGGGTCTGCTGGAGTCCAAAACGATAAAGGCAGAAGGCAGGTGCTGCAGGCCTCCATGCAGATACGAGACGTGCTGTTCCCGGTGCAGCACAAGGGTCTCCTGGCCTTCAGACAGAGGATTGTCCACAAATTCGCGGTAAAGATCAGTAATGCGCTCCTCGAGATTGGTTTGCTCAACGGATGTCGCGGTGATCACACCATCTTCGATCATTTTCTTCAGGCTGTGTCACACAAGTTAACATGCAATCCGGCGCCTAAATGCGATCCTTGTTTACATCTGGCAATGGGCAAGCTTACAACGTTGCATGCGACATTGAGCCTGCATATGCTTTTTGGCCTGCAATCTGGCCTGCAACCGTGCGTATGTGTGTAGTTGTGTCCATCACTACAGCATGCAAGAACTTCGAGCTGCAATTTCAATCCTGGAATAGTTCCTGTTACAACAAAATCCTTGTGCAGCGTGAGTATAATCAACACAGGCTTGCAAACTGGATGTAGCTTGACTCAACCAAAGCAATACACCAAACCATCTTCTCCTGATCCTTTGACAAGGCTGTGACACTTGGGACAAGTGCAATTGAAAATGACAAACAAGCACATGTGACAAAACCAAGCTTGTACAAACCAAGCTCCTCCTGATCCTTTGACGTAAGATAACTTCCTAGGGCTGAACCAAAGAAAAGGATGCACTGCTTCAGACCACCAGAAACGCTGGCGAGCCAAAGCTCATCTGCAATATGCTTGTCTCAAAAACGTACTTGATGCCAAGTCAACTCTGTTGAAAGAATGCGTCAAGTCAAGCCTAGGTCAAGGTGGCGATCTCGTGACTCAATCGGCCCGACGCAACAAACTCAAAGGAATCTATGTCATCCTCACAGCCTGTTTGGCTTCAAGAATGGCTGCCTGGAGGTCACCAACAGCCCTGCGTGGCACTGGCTGTGTGCTCCAAGACTTGATTCTGTTCTTGGGCAAGGCACTGATCTCATTAGTGCCAAAGTAGACAACAAACACGTTGCCCGGTCCCATCTTGCTATCCTTATGCTGCTGCCTGGTGGGCTTCTGCACCTGCACACCGCCAGCAAAGTAGGGGTCACTACCCAGCTTCGCCCACACAACATCCCCCTGCTGATACTGCATCTCTGCAGGACGTGCCATGCCAGGACCCAAAGGCTGTGCAGCAACAGCTGCTGCAGAAGCTGCTGCTGAGGCCGCTGCAGAAGCTGCTGTAGAAGCTGCTGCAGGTGCTGTTGAAGCTGCTGCAGCGGACAAATCATCAGGCATGGGGAAGTGAGCTGGAGCAGCCTGTGTGGCAGCTGCTGTTGACAAAGCTGTGGGATTGGTTAGACGGGCAGCAGAGAATGGTATGCTGTCTTGCGCCTCTTTCTGCGGGGCTCCTGCCCTCTGTCCATTGACAGTGCATCTGCCTGTGCTTGCTGCACAGGCTCATGGTGTTCATGGTGCTGAAACCCTGCTCTGAAATGGGCTGCAGCTGACTGTTGCTGCAACTGGTGAGGGTAAGGAAGAATGGGCTGATTCACTGGTGAAGCTGTTGCTCTTGTGCGGCTGTTATGAGTTAGAACAGCTTCCGGTACTTGTTCCTCTGTGGTCATGGGCCTCTTCCTGCTCTTGCGGCCATTGACCCTGGGGTTCTTTGTCTTTGGAATATTCTGTCTTTGCATCACTGCTGGTGGCTGTAGTACTTCTTCTTGCACAGGCTCTGCATATCTGCTGTTAAGCTGTGCTGCCACATCAAGTTCTAATATGTTATCCACTGCAGCCAATATCTCTGCCCTGCTGGAGACTTGAAGCACAGGTGATGTTGCTGACAAGGCTGCAACTAGTGCCGTGTTAAGGCGATAGCCTGAGTCTGCCAAAATGCTCAGGGGTGAATCATCGCCAATGCTGTAGTGGCTGCAGTCGCTATCGCTGGGTTCAAGTGACTGCAACTTGTCATACCAGTCATCATTCAGTGCTGCATCATCCATTGCTGCATCTGGAGTTTGCATGAGCTCTTGATGCTTACAGTCTGCATGACTTACACCTGGGGCTTTGAGAGTGGTGGCGTGTCTTGAGCGTGTGCCATTTGTGCTGAAGTTGTCAGGCTGGACAGGAGAGGGATGGGGAGTATGGGTGGAGGGCTGCTCTGCATGAGTGCCCGCCTGTGGAGACTTGAGGCGGTCAGAAGCTTGGTGAGAAGGTAGGTGGGGGTGCACTGAGTGATGATGGGGCAAGGGAGGCTGTTGGAGGGGGGCGTCGAGGACAATGTGAGCAGCCCAGTCTTCAGCATTGAGGAAGCGTGCAGGAAAGATCTCCTGCTGTGAAGTCTCACTTCCTGGACTCCCAAAGTTGGAAGCATCTTGGTCATCATGAGGGATGTCGTCAACCATCATGACATCCGCATCTGCAAGCAAAGCATGGTCACTTACTTGTGTGCAGCCTGACACACCGTGAGTACCAGGCAAAGCAGTGAGACTCACCAGTAAATGCTGCAGCAAATTGAATTGGCTGAAAGCCTGGTGTTGATCCAGCTGCTGCCTGCTGTGCTGACACGGTTCCTGCGTCTACTGCCTGGCCAAATGCGTCATGTACAAGCTGCTGAAATTCGCTGTCTTCAGGCGCAAGGTCAGTCACACCTGCAGCAAGCACAGATGTCAACTCCATTGTCCTGTCAAATAACGAAACATACAGCTGATCAGGCTTTGATCGAGAGTAGTTTTGAGAGCCAGATCTTTCAGATTTTAGTGTCTCAGCTGTCTCTTGCACTAACCTGACTTCGAGCCAGCGCTGACTCCTCTTCCAGCATCGCCAGAAAATGTGATGATACTGCCGAGATCAAAGTTGATGTCTGGTGTGCGCCAAGCCTTGAAGTCGCCGACCATAGACAGGTGCCTGGCTCGGCATGCGGTATTGGTTTTGGTCAAGGTATGCACCTGTGAACGCATAGAGACACTCGAGATGCGATGTGCGACTTCTTGCAGGAAAGCAATTCGAGCAAGCTCAAGATTGCCTTCAATACCTTGGGGTTGTTGACGGCCTGTCCGTTCAAGGCTGCCTGCACTTGCCAGGCGACTCCTGAGGCGACTCTGCGTGTCTAGCATGATACGACGCGAACGACCAGTCTCCGGCAGGATGTGCCTTCGTATTGTATCAGCAGCAGCCTGATATTTGCCCTGCAGAGTCGTCAGTCTGACGTACCAGTGCTAAAGAACGGAGTACAGAACACTTGCAGACCGGCATCTAATTTAGCCCTTGCAAGCTTAAGGGCCAAATGATGTCCATCCGCCCTGCCTTTCGTGCCTGTCACATTGCAATTTCAAGTATAAAAGGAACACATTTGTAGCCTTCACAACAATGAAAAAAATGCAGTGACTTGATGACTTGGACCCTGACCACACCTTGTACATGATGTCCGTATTTTGCGATGAATGATGTAACATCAAACGATGCATGGAATTCCTATAGATGAGTACTGGTAAACTCTATCACTGTACCGGAATTCCTATAACACTCCTCTACAGTCCTCTAGCTGCAGACATCTGCACACTCGCTAGTTCTGACTAACTTTCCTCTGCATGCAGGTGCCACAGTTGCCTAGAGACGCTGTAGTGTTCTGGAGCTCGTCTAGGCTTGACTGGATTGTCAGCCTCAATCAGCCTGTTGCGCTTAATGGCAGGCACCAACTTTAATGCAGCAACAATGAGCAAAAGAATAGCAGTGAGCCCTCTACCAAACAAACATGACAACATCGCACACTGTCATGCGTTTCAGCCAAACACAGGCTACAAATAGGCATAATCAAGTGACCTGCCATTTAGGGGCATCAAAGGTCGGGCATTGGCTGGCACTCCGAGGTTTGCCCTATCAGCAAACTGCTGGAACTGCTCCACTTGACGCCCTGGAATTACGACTATGTCTGTAAACACAAACCATTGCACCTCTTCAGAGCAAGGGGGCGTCGTCAGAGAGCCCACATAGTGGATGTATGGCCGGTGCCCATTGCTCTCTGGCTGGGGCAACAAAGACTGGAGCTGCATTGACTGCGGGCCTGTTGCCTTTTCCTGACCAGCTGCGTCAGGGACATTCTCCAGGGCATACCGCACAGCTGGGTTGGGGTCTGCAGTCCCCTCTTGTAGCATCACACCAATGACAGCTAGCCGACCTGCATGCAGGCCTTGCGTTTGAGCTTGCACTTGCATCCATGCTGTGGCAACCATTGTCTCTTTCACAGAGGTGCAAGCGTGCCAGCAAGCTGGCTTGCATCATATGTATATCTCCAACAGCTGAGAGTGCCGTTTCAACGCCCAAAACAGACTGCTTACATCAGCTCAACAGGCATCAACAGGCAACAAAGCAATGGGCACCAATTTGATGGGCAGCAATTCAATGGGCCCCAATTCAGTGGGCACTAGTCAATGAGGAAAGATTCAAGGGGCACCAAGTCAACGGGTATCAAGTCAATGGGCACCAAATCAATAAGCATCAGTTCAATGGGCAACACTGAAATGGGAACCAATTCAGTGGGCACGGGGTCAGTAGGCACCAAGCTGACAGGCAAACCTAAAGAAAATCAAGTCAATGGGCATCTTAGATCAGCGGATACCGAGTCAATGGAGATCACTTTATTGGGCACCGTTTCAATGGACAACACATCAGTAGGCATCAAAAGACACAGAGTCCTCAGGCAACACTATAGGCAGTCCTGGTCAAAGGCCTTAGTATACTTGATGCATCTAGGGATATATTCCAGGCTCTGTCACCTCTCACACTCCATGCATATGACCAGGATCAAATGGTCTGCTGGCTGAGATGTAGTGCCAGGATGCAAAGAAGCAAAGTGACAGCAAGAGCAGGTTTCGGCTTTGCAGTGCTGCATCAGTCCAGTTGGCACGACTGGAAGTTGATGCTCCAGACCGAGAATATGAGCAGAATAAGGCTGAGCTTGGAACAGGCTAAGGCCGTTTGATCCTCATTAGCAGAAGCAGGGACAGCATGCTGCCTGTCCCCGCAAGCAGCAGAACAAGGCTGAGCTTGGAACAGGCTAAGGCCTTTTAGCCCTCAGCAGCAGAAGCAGGGACAGCATGCTGCCTGTCCCCGAGAGCAGCAGAAGGGGCAGCAGCATACCCTCTGAGTCTTTGTGCACCAGGTGGGCTTCCATGGACTTCCTCTCCCCATCAAAAGCATGCTCACTGGGGGTGTGGAAATGCCATTGGATCAACTCCATCTTCTTATCTCCAACCTGGATCGTGTTGCCTTTTGGAGGCTTGACCTGCACAAGCAGCCAAACATCTAGCTCTTTGTGCCCCCTTTTCATTTGTCTTCTGTCTTTGGGACTCAACAGGGGAGTCAACAGACAAGGACATGTCAAGCTCTGGAATTCATGTGGTGAAATGGAGTGCTGTTTGCTCCAAGACATGCTTGTGGATGCACTGCTGCCAATGCGCCAAGTCAAACTTCAATACCGCAACTTGGACTGTGTTGCTGTCTTACTATGTGGTTGGCTTGCATGCTTCATTCATGACCCATAAGGGCAAGATGTATGGAACATGCATGCAAATGCCAATTGCTGCTGCAATACCTTGAACATGAACATTGTGCTCATTTGCTTACCTGTGGTGTGCCATGGCCTGGGTTAGTCACAGCAGCACCAGACTGGTTGTCATAGTGGAAGCTGATGTCACCAAATCTATCCAGCTTCTGCTCGTATAGGTTGGTCTCAAACCCAAACTTGATGTCCCCGAATTCCTCCACTTTCTGCTCAAACTTGAACTTAGTGTTTGCAGACCTTTCTACCTCTTGCTCAAAGTTGAACTTGACGTCTTTGCCATTGCCAATGCTTTGCTCAAACGAGAATTTGATGAAGCCTGCGCTCTGCTTCTTCTTCTCACTATTGGCTACGCGACTTTGGGCAAGGTGGTCTGCTAGGGGGATGTTGATGGGTGATTGCTGCTGGCCAATGGTGCAAGTGCCTGCAACATATGTTCAGTTAATGCAAAGGCACAGTGGCTTGTGCAGCAAAGAGCTGTGTTAGCTCATTGCAGGGTGATGTTTGATGATTGTTTTGATTGTGCTTGACAGATGTCACCCTGCTGCATGCTTGTACACTGACTGTCAGTGATGGAGCTACCGAATCTTCAGCATGCACAGTTGCAGTACGCCCACATGCAAGTGTGCAGAGTATTGCTCAGTTGAGCATAATCAGCTCCAGCACATGTGCGGCAGTTTGCAGCATTGTGCCCAGAGGCTACTGAGGTGTCACACAAGTGAGGACGCGGTATGAGGACAAGCTTCAGCTACTTCCAGACACCAGATGAATGCATATTTGTTGCAGTAATGTCAAGAGGAATGAGTTAACTAGTGTGGCGCTGCCGTCCAACCTCATCAGCAATTTTGTGGTATTGCATCAGGGTTGCAGACGTTGTATGTGCTTTAGTGCCATGCAATGATGAACTGGCCAGAAATGCTTGTGTGCTCTTGGTAGAACAAGACCTGCGGGTGCGCTGCTGTTTAGCATACTGTATATTGTGTCACATGAGCAAATGTACCTGGCCACGATGAAGGTCCTGCTTCACCAGCATATCTGAAGGGCTCTGCCCCTGAAGCTTGAGCAATTTGTGTGCAGCAAGGGCACGCTGCAGAAAGCAACACGGCTTTGCCAGCCAGCAGCAGCCTTCGCCTGGTGGTGACTTGGGGCTCTGCACGGCAAGGTGAAGTTCAGCGCACATTGCATGGTAGTCATCACGGGGATGGCACATCAGCAAGCTTTGGCACGGACATCCGCGCTGCAGTGTGAAGTACAAGCAATGAATAGCACGTGCCCGCTTGCTGTTCTTGATGGCACCAGACGCGACTGGTGAAGCGCCGCTGAGCACATCGCTGGATTGCCGTAGATCGTGTTTGTGGCAATGTGGTGAAAGGCTTGACGGAGGACGTAGAGTGGAGCAGAGGCGTTGGCTGGTTGCAACTTGCCAGCCGACCGTTAGAAACTTGAGAAGTAGTCGTGGTCATTGCAGCCATCAGGCCTTGGGCCACCTATGTCTTTGCGCACCCAAGGCTGCCTGCCAACAACGCGGCCGTGGCTGGTGAAGCAAGAAGAAGGAAAGCAGTCTGTCCTCGATGAGACGCTGAATAGCTTTGAACGTCTTACGTCATATTCTTATCTTTTGGTCAGTCTCTTGGTTGAGTGCGAAGGGCAACATGACAGAGTTACCGCAGAGCGAGCCCGGTTCGGAAGTTAGCTCAATTTGTTTTCCTTAAACCGACCAAAAAGCGTTGACATTGCTCAACCGTGCTCTGGCGAAACTTCCCTCTTCTCACCACAGCTTTGCTGACACCCATGGCCACAAGTTCACAAGCCAAGGGGGATGTTCCAGGTAGCCTCCTTGTCTCTGTGAACCGGGCCGATGTTCGTTCACCTAATGCACAGCTTGACTCATGTAAAGCAGGCAGCTTTGCAGTGGTCTCAGTGCGCGTCTGTGCAGACCCTCCAGATGCAACACCAGCAGAAAGCTGCTGCAATCTAGCAGCTTTCAAGACCATCTTGTTTACGGGCCACGCAGCTGCTCTAGTCATACCCTATGGTTGAACTATGCTGACTATGTTACTGTCTGATAATGATGCACACCTTTGCAAGGCATAACAGCGGACGCTCTCATTCAACAGATTGATTGGGTGACACAGCAGCTTAGGAATGGCTTGAATCCAAAGAGCACGCCACTGGCTGTTAAGTTTGCCTGTGCTTGGGCAGGGCAGGGCCTGCAGGCGTACTAGCAAGCGAATTGTGATTGTGATGATACTGAGAATGATGACACCACTGGCACTCAACAAATAGTACAACATTTGCGTTGAGGCAGCTTGCCACATTGTGCAAGCTATAAGCCAAGGAGTCATGCAAAAGAGCTGCGCCTAAGACTATGCCCAATTAGTAGGACACGGCATGCACATTGAGCTGCACTAGAGCCTAGCAGGGGAGTGACAGGACAGCCCATGCATTGTGTGAAGCTTTGCATGGGCTTTGCCTGTAAATTCAAAAAACTAACTTGGTGTCAGGCAATGCAAGCATCTCCAATGACATCAATGACTTTCTGCAGCTCTATGACAGTTGAGCATTGAGCTGGGTGCCACACCAAAGATGCATGCTGTGCAAATTCTGTACATCTGTCAGGTGTTGCCTTGCTCTGCCTATTTGAGCTGCTGGCTGCAAACAGGGCCCACCAGAGAGTCCAAGAGTGTGGGTATAAATAGAAGCTTGTTAGTGCAATTGATGTAAAAGCTAGCGATTCCCCCTTATGCTTTACGTGACACAGCTGTTTTGCATGTTCAATGCAGCTTCTCAGCTCTTTGAGAGTTTGCTTTTGAGTCTAGGACATACTGAGCTTGCCTGCATCTGCACAAGCTTCTAAGCATATGCAGCGCAAACTCTCAACCTCTTCCGTGGCTTGAGGATTTGCTCTCAATGTCAGTACATACTAATTAGTACAAGGCTGAATGCATGGTGTTGAGCATTTGGATTTCATGCAGCACTGTTGTATTATTGCAGGCTTTGCGTCTTTCTATGATTCAGAACCAAATGCATGTGGTGATTTCCTTAGGGCACGCTTCGCATGTACACGTATGCAGCAAGTTATGACTGAATGAGTTCACTGATTCAGAACTGAATATTTTGTCTGCAAGGTCCCAGTTGCCCCCCAGCACATTAATGTACTCATTGACACCGCTGGCCAACTTGCCCAAATTCGCCCCAACGCCTGTGCCTAACTTAGTAAGCGTTGTCCTGGGACGCTTCAAGAAGATGCGTAACTTGATGAGTGAGTGCCATTTTGGACCTTGCTGTTGACAATCTGAATGCTTGCACACGATGCATAGTGTTGAAGGTCACAGCAAAAACGATGTGGCAACCGACAAGTAAACGCGTTCAAGTCATTCCTGTGCCTGGTGACCTTGATTAAAGATATCACAAAACCACTATCTCAATAAGAAGGGTCTTTCCTGTCCCGTACATCTATTACTGCTGTATGAGACATGACATAGTACGTTGTATCATCATGAAACCAGCATCAAGATACAATCTGCACAAGCCTATCATACACACGACTTTGCCCTGCATGTTTTCTCAAACACAACCCAGAAGAGATGTACACAAAATCAGCTGCATACTCACCAATTAAAGCCTGGCCAGTCTGTGTGGATTAACGTCAGACATCATCAAAATCAGAAAGTATCACACAACAACATACCTGGAAGCACTATGTAGAACGTAAAACAGAATGTTAAAACCTGCTGTCACAGCTGTGCCATTGCATGCCGTGAGTATCTACACTTTGCTTTTGCGTAGAGACAATTAAATTGGCCTTTTTGCAACACCTGAGCATCTACACTGAGTCAGACTATTCCTGCGCAAACCATGAGACTGCATGCTCCATCAAATGTTGGGGCCTCTACTCACACCCTAAATCGACTCCACCCCAAATGTGGCTGTGGTTGCTCTGCTGAGAACACATTGAGTAGAGAGGATGATACCATGCTGTCCCATGTGCTGCTACTTTCACAGGCATGGTTCAGTACAAAAAGTGTCTGTATATGTATTTAGTACGATTCACTTTGACCGTAGTGCTGCTGTAGATCTGTTTATCACACCAAGCTCATGAGTCTGAGTCCAATCCCGCAAAGTCAATCTGTACAACAACAGCAGCATCGCCACGTTGATCAGAACCAGAGACAGAATATGCTGCAGCCCTACAGCCCACTGTCTGACCTGCCTGTGGATCCAGTCAGAATTTGTATAGCAGAACTGTGCTGATGCAAGCCTGTGCTCGATACAGTGTTGCCAGACAGGAATGCATCGATGCAAAGCTGTACCCAGAAGTGGAGACACACAAGGAACAGCAGTTTGCTGTATACCTGATGGTTCAGGAACAACGCTAGAGGCATCCATGGCAGTTGGGCTATCTGTCAAGTCAATCTGCGCTGAGGCGTCTATTGACAGTGCACTCAGCTGAGCCAAGGCAGAGCGCTGCCTTGGCAGCACTGTCTGAGCTGATGTAAACACAGTGTTAGAGTTTGGACGAACAAACCCAACTGCCCTCCCATGCCCATCTGCTTCAGCTGAACTTGCCCTGGTGAAAAAACCTGACCGGTCGACAGCAGAAGGATGTTGGCTTGAAGTCAGCTGCGCTGTGCTCGCTGCAGAGGGAATCTGGAATGATGATGGCAGAGACGAGCCTAGGGGTGCAGCACCTGCATTGGCCATGTGCTGCCGTGCCCTGTGCTTGAGAAGCTGTATGGAAGTCAGCTGTGGCAGCTGCCTGGTTGACAGGGACTGCAGGCTAGGAGCTGCTGCTGCTGCTGCTGCTGCTGCAGCTGCCACTTGACTATCAGCACCTGCACACATGCCAGGGATGCAAATCAATAGGATGTGAACCAAACTGGCAGCCAGTCTGTCTTGTCACACCTTGTCTGTGCATGTACAGGCCAAAAGCAAAAAAGCAATGCAGTCGCATGACAGAAAAGAATTGATTTGTCAGGAAAACTGAAGTTTTGCCAATGAAATGGCGTGTTCAGCAGAACATGACTGGCAGAATGCGCAGTTCTTACACACTCCATCAGCGTTGAGCAATAGGCATCCTGCTAGGCAGCGCCCTTGACACCGGCCTGAGCACATGACAACAAACACCAATATGATGCAGATGCTGGTTACCCTGACGTGGCCTCTTGCATGGAGGAGCATCCTCCTGCCCATGTCTCTGAAACCCACTACTGCCAAGCTGAGCAAGGGGGCGCGCGGCTGGTTGATGGTCCGGCGCCCAACTGGGCATGGAGTCAACCCTAGACTCTGACATCAGCTGATTCACGACCTGAGGAAAGCTGGTGAGCATGGGGTGGTATGGGACCCCAGGCTGGTCCCCTTGGGGTAGGGGCCCTTGCAGCTGATTGGCAATGCTTGGCTGCGGCCCCATGGGAGGTAGGAAGCTTTGCCAGGAGCTGCGCAAGGCAGCTGCATGAGCAGCTAAGGCCCAATCTGTGCCCTGAGCTGCTGCCACAGCTCCCGCCACTGATTGAGCTGTGGCTGGCTGTGGCAGCAGGGCTAGTCTTCCCGCCATGTCCTGAGGTTGAAGAGGCAGGGATGACAATGCACTGGATCTCGCACTGCGCAAAGTACTGGCAGCGGACATGGCGGGAAGAATGTTTGCGCCAGCCGCATCAGGGAGGGAAGCTGCGGGCACGGTGGGTGATGCCCTGCTTGGACCAGCCCTGATGCTGGTTGACCCTGCTCTAGCTGAAGATGACACCTGACCGAATGGGCCACAGTGTGCATCAAGTATGTCAGCAATGTTGCACCTGAACATGGTGCCTTTGCTGTCATTATGTCCACTTGAAAGTGCGTCACACTGCTGTGCCACCTCCACAAGGCGTTGCTTCTTGCTGCTGCTGGTGTGCATGTGTGCATCTGAGGCTTCATGCGCACGCTTGTTGCCACTCAGGCTACGACCCAGGCTTTGTGACTCCACACTGCCTGTCTCACGATATGGATCCGGTTTGCCAACACCCAAGTGCTGTTGGGCTAACAGACCTCGAGGGAGGGCTTCCTCAGGGTTTCTGAGCCCAGGGCGAGCCTCAGGCTGATGCTGAGCAACAGCAGCCCCAGCATCAGCCTGAGGCTGAGGTGCAGTCTGTGCATCTGAGGCAGCGGCGACCTGATGATGTGTATAATGTGATGTGTTGTCAGGCTGTGCTTGCTGTGGCTGTGAAGAGCCAGGGGGATGCACTGCTTGGTCTGCGCTGGAACTGGACGTGACCCCACGCCTGTGAAAGCTGAGTTTCTGCAGCTTGTCTGTCTGTGCTGCCCGCTTTTGCAGGCCCTGACAGTAGCCGATGGCTTGAGCTGCATGCAGCATATGCTGTAACTGCTCATTGGCTGCCAAGACCGGCGTTACAGGGCCCCTGCTTGCTTGAGCAGGGGGCAGGGCCTGGTTGGGGGCTTCTGTTGGGGCTCTGGCAGGGACAAATGGATTGGTCTGCATTGCAGCTAGCATGGGTTGGAAGATGGGGCCCAACTGGATAACATGTGGCGGGGCTGATCCGAACCTTGCATCTGCAACTACAGCAGGGATGGCACGAGGGGCATGCAGGACAGCAGGAGGCACATAAACGCTGTTTGGTGGTACAGCCTTCTGGCTGCTGTTGGTTGCCTTTGCTGTCTGATTTGGTGGGAGTTCAGAGGCAACAGACGCCAGACTTGGTGAGCGCTGCTCTGCAGAGTGGTGAGGTGATGCATTGGAAGCCTGGTGTGAGCAACTGCCAGCCTGCAATGAGGATGACTGCTGAAGCAGACTGCTGCTGGCGCTGTCTGCTGGAGCAGAAGCCTCTGTGAGCTGGAGGCTGTTGCTGGGAGGGCCATGAGTGCTTGTGCACAGCATGAGCTGGTCCTCAGGCACGGCAAGCAACTTCCTCCTGCAACATAACGAAGCATGTACGTCACCAGCAGACTGTTACGCAAAAGGAAGCCTATGCAGCGCGAGCGACACCACTAGTTGTCGAGGAACCTCGGCTGGTGCTCAACAGCGGGGAAGGTGCAGAGTTTCCATTAGATGACGTGTTTACCTGGCCATGTTTGCCGCAGATCAGAAATGAACTGCGCTGCTACGCTCTTCTGCTGCTGGGGCAGCTGGGGCAGCACCAGCGAGCCCTATATTGATCCAACCTGACGCTTGCTTTTAGCTTGAAGTTGACGGACGCCGTCATGTGTAGGCAGCAAGCGTCGCAATCCTGCAAAACGGAAGTTGCAATTGGTTGTTGTATACATCGTCGTTAGCGAACTTCTGAAGAGCGTGAGAATACATGCCTACTGTATATTAGCCACTGAACCTCTCGCGTCACTGTATTCCCGCGATTCACTGTACTCCCGCGATACCAGGTGAAGCATCTGCTTGATGTTGCTGCCGAACAATGCCAAGACCTTTGTGCAAATGGCACATTTTGTGAAAGGTAAGCAGTACCGAGAGCGCATGCACAACTGCAGTACAAGTTCCGGCACTGCAGTACAGTCAAATTAGCAAATAGCAAATTACCGATGCATGTGTTTTTCTCCAACATAAAAGTGAATGTTCATACAAAAATGTAATGTGACATCCAAACATTGGCGTTGGTAGCAAACCCTGCAGTATAGTGTAGTGGTTAGCACTCCAGACTTTGAATCTGGCGACCCCGGTTCGAATCCGGGTACCGCAATAAAACCCTAATTTTGTTTTTTATCGAAATCGTAAGCTTTAGGTAGAATCTGATGCACAAAAACTCGCGCATCTCTGCTTACTCAGACATAGTTACTGCTTACACGGTGATAGGTGCAGCTGCTCTGATAGCGACAGGTGGCAACTACCGGATCACATGACAAACATCTGGGCTCTTGTATCTTGTGGCTGCTTTGGCGGCAACACTTTGTATTTCAGGACGCGACAATCAATGTTTCCCACAGTGACAGGGTACTTCCGTTCAGACCTCATATGAATTTCACGAGTGATGTCAGGATTACCACACAGCACATACACCAAGGCATCTGGGCATTGTGCCTGCATAGCACACACCTTGTTGAAATTTTGGCCTGGACAGCACACGCAAACCTTGCATCAGGGACATAACGTCTGCATCTGGCATGCCATTGAACACAGGTGACCATGCCTCTTCTGACGTTTACATACCAAATTGCAGGTGTGCTTTGTATTGCACACATAGTGTTGAACATGTGTGCATGCATGCAATATTTGCTAATACATTGCAAACATGTCCACACACTTTACACAGCACTCTGTGATACACTTGTCTGTGGAAGCAAGGATGATTTCCTCATTGTTCATCTGCAATGTGTCCATAGCGTTACCTTCAGGAAAGTGCGCAGGTCTACCCAGGCTGCTTGCAAAGGAGTCCCTTCATACGGTTTGATCTCAGCCTGTTGGTACCCTGGTGATCCACCCCTCCTGGATACAGCTCTTCTGCCCCCTGGCAGCTTGTCTCCTGCAACAGCAGCTATATCTTGAGAGGGCAAGAATGATTGCATGCCGAGTCATACATGTATCATACACACTGGTCATGGGTGTATGGCTATTGTGTAAGTGGAGAAGGGCCTTTCGGACACTTGTGGCAGCTTGTGCTCTGAAGGCAGAGATTGCACTCAACCAAAAAGTCTGCAGATGACAGCACACATGAAATCCAGTCTAGTCTGTTGTGATGACATGTACACGCTGATACTGTGCATGACTGCCCCAGACAGAGTCATGCTTTTGCTAGCCTTGCTATTTATTGTCTCCTGACAACTACAACACATGCATGACAAGCCCTGCAATGAGCCAAAAAGATCGACTGCCCGCCAGAAACAGCCAGCAAAGCCAGGCAGTGTTTTACAGCATAAAACACGATGTTCAGAAATGATACACACAACAATAGCATAAGCGCAACATTGAGAAGCTGCGTCAGGCCATTCAGACGTCCTACGCATGCCAGACAGATGGTTTCTGGTCCCTAGAATCTTTTCAATACAAGAGCCAACACAATCCCTTCACCTTCCATGTGCATAGCAATGACATAAAAAACAAAGAGTAGCTAGTGATGTGAACACACCTGCCACCAGACTGACGCCTGCTGTGTTAGCACAAGCACAAACCATCAGACTTCTCAGCTGAACCTCTGCTACTCACTCACTCACTCACTCACTCACTCACTCACTCACTCACGCACTCACTCACTCACTCACTCACTCACTCACTCACTCACTCACTCACTCACTCACTCACTCACTCACTCACTCACTCACTCACTCACTCACTCACTCACTCACTCACTCACTCACTCACTCAACCCCTCCCTCACTCCCTCACTCACTCATGACATGGATTGATGTGCCCTGCACAAGCTCAGGTGCAGCTGTCGCCCACCAAGCATATCTGTGATGTGTCACGGACGGTGTTGCCTTGTCCAGGTCACTCAGCATCAACACTCATGGTCATCACAGGAAAACGTGTCTGTCTGAGCTGACGTCAGTGCTCGTAAGGTAGGTCAGCAAAGGCAGGGGTGACAGATCACCTGCAAACCATCGGTTAGCTTCGGCTGGTTCCTCCTCCTCTTCCTCAGCATCATTCAGCAAGCGCAGTCCCCATGGAGGGTTGACCACCACAGTGGAGGGAGTTTCCCGGGGTGTCCATTGACTGCAGGGGCCAGAGTGCCATTTGATTAGGTGGGAGATTCCCGCCGCCTTTGCATCCCTGCATGCAACAATTTCCTGAATCGCCAAACATTGCGAAATTAGTCACCGTGTCTGGAACTTCTTTGCATGATGCATGACATGCAGGACCTGCCTGGTTGACTGATTATGCTGATGTCATTAAGTGAGTAAGCTTCTTGCGCCCTATTGCCTGTCTTGCAGATTTCCACACGCTGATGCAGACATCCTGATGCAAACAGCATGGCAGAGCATCTGGTGTTGCAGAATCCGCTTTGCACAACACAGCAGAAATGCTTGGAAGAAAATCAACCCAGGTTGTAGTCCAGCCAACCACTGCGCGTTTGATTGCAATACGACACGTGAACAGGCCGAGTCCTCACCGTTTAGCTAGTCCAAGAGCACCCTGATGCACGTCATTGCCCAACAGCAGACCATCCCACTTCACTCGGGCTTGCCTTGCAGTGTCAATGCTGCTGTGCCAGGCAGATGGGTCAAAGTCTGGCCAAGACTGGAAGGGCCACCGTTGCCTAAACAGGCCAGGGGCTGTGTTGGTGGCCATCAAGGCGGCCTCTATCAGGAAGGTTCCGGACCCACACATGGGGTCAGCCAACACTTGCCCTATGCGCAAAGTCAGGTTCGACGCAGCAGCTGAGTCACTCACTGCTCACATGGACTCAGCTCACAAAGCTCAAGCTGCAGTAAACAACACTGTCAGCACTAGAGGACCAAAAACTGACACCTCTTAGTCAACAGCACTGAATGTTGAAGCTGCCAGATGCATGTGGAAAGTGCTGAAAGCCTACAGCTAAAAGCTTCAAGTGGTAAGATTTGAGTTTGGTCCAGAGCGTAATCTAGGCTCAGGACAAGGGCCAGATGCCACAAGTCAGGGCAATGGCAGCTAACTTGTTGTCATGAGCAGTAGAGGTAGAGGTAGATGTAGCCATGGGAAGTGACAGCTAAACCGGGAAGCAGATGACAAAGCTGACTGGACAAGGATGCTGAGTGCAACAGCATCATTACAGGTTTTTGATGCCTGGTGATGACTGAGGCTGACAGCAGCCGAAATTGCCAGCAAGGCGACACTGACTGCTGACTGTGCCAGGGGGTTCATCCTGAGTGCAAACCCAAAAAATGTGACGGTTGCATATACTACCTTACTATCTTCGCATTGTATTGCAGTACTATACTATACTGTACTATCATGGTGGTATATGCCTATCTGTATTTGCATGCTTCTTGGCATCAACCAGGAGCATCAGCAGACAAGCGCAAGCCCTATGATGGATCTCATAATTGCTGAGGCATGCCATCTTGTGCTACAGTTAAGTCTATGCTACAAAAAAGCTCTCTGCCCTATGATGGATGCACTTCACCTTCTGAGGCAGATAGCGTTTGCCAGTTGGCCAGCGAAAGCACGCCAGCTGCTGCTGCTTCGTTCAGTGACGATGCATGCATTGCTGTTCTGTAGCCTCTTTTGTGGAGGGAGTCTCCGCTCATGTCCAAGTAAAGGGAGCATTCGTCCTGGAATAGGGCTGCAAACAGGGGCAGGTCTGCAACCTGGCCTCGCTCTGGCGGGTCTGGCTTGCTTCCTCTGTAAGCACAAGCAAGCTGGCATTGCATGACTGCATTTCCAGCCAGGTAATGCTGCATGATGATGATTTGACAGATAAAGGTGTCATTGTCTGCAATGCATGGGTTGACCCTTGTGACATGCTGCATCTTCATGACAGAGGGCACTTCTGTTAGCCATCTGCAAACTACTTGCGCTAAATTGCACAGTGCCTCAAATGTCAGGGATCACTGTTGTGCTGACCTGTATGACATAGCAAGACATGAGAGGGCATGACTTCTGGCCCTGAGCACGTCAATTGACAGTAAGCACCAGCTACACATGGAATGTCTCAGGGGCGAGCCAGCTGCAATGACTCAGTCATTACGCTGTTGCCAGCAAAGCAGGGCTGTCACAGCGTAGCACAACAAGAGTCTGTGCTGGCACTTACCGGACATCTCTGATGCTGTCACAGATGGCATCTCTGCCTCTGATCTGAACCAGATGACTCGAGGGTATGTCAGTGCAGCTTGTGACCCTAGCTCTGATGCTGAACGTCTGCCTGGGCGCCAGCAGCTGCGCCCAATTAGCTGCTTGCCGGAAGAATGTGTAGATCTCATCTCCACCAGCTCTGTAAGAGTCCAAGGGGCCCTTTGCCAACAGCCTTAGCACCCTGAAACCACGTGCACTGGTTGAAATGGCAGACTCACAACTGCTTTGGCTTTGCTCAATGGCAGAGTTTGTGGTTTGCTGATGTTGCCCAGACATGTGCTTCATAATTGAATGCAAATGCTGCAGACTTCTGATGAGTTATAGAGTGTTTTGTCTGGTTTTCGGTGATCACCTGATGCTTGAGCGCAGCCACAAATTGGCTCTATAGCCCACCACATCTGTGCCCCTGTGAAGTAGCCACACCCTTGTATCATTGGCAGCATTAGTACTGATCATGACAGGGAACAATGTAGGAGGGAAGAAATTCGACCCTATAGACAGCACTTCCTGTAGCAGACCTGAAGAAGACACCTGCTTTGCCAGGGATTACTTCTTGAGCTCCAATATGTTGCGCGCTGAGTTCAGCAGCCACAATCTCTTCAAGTCCGGGATGACATGTCACAAAGTATGAGTGTCCGGGCACGAGCCTATCAGGGCTGCCGTCATATCCCCAACTTGATCCAGCAGAGGGTCTTGAGGTTTCAGCTACGAAAGCTGGAGACACTTGTGCTCGTCTACCAAGGCTTAACGGCTTGCTATATGAACGTGTCTGCGTGACATCAGCTATTGAGCGTGCTGGTAACATTTCGTTGTCGTTACCGCCAGCAATAACGACGGCAGAACTCACCTGGGCCAAGACTAGCCTTGTGAAAGCTTCTGCTGGAATGTGAGCAAACTTGGGTGTCAATTTCAACATGTACGTTTTACAGGCGGCTACTGTACTTCGCCACTTCCAGCATGCGTCTCTCAGTAACCGTGCATGATGCGCAGGTAGCTCTGCAGTGCGAGAGGCACTAGAGAGTCTGCAATTGATCAAGCTGGTCAAAGTTACGCTTGATCGTGTTGTCTGTTCGTGTGTTTGTCTTGTGCACAAGAGAGACCTGTGGAGCAACGACGCTATGGTGAGACGGCTGTATCATGCCAAACTTGTGACACGGCTTCCCGTTATTACAAGCTCAAAATTTCAACTCTGCAGGCTGAGACGCCGGGCTGACAAACGATTTCTCAGTGGAACTCTTGTTCAAGCTTGACACCACTGGCTGTAGCACTTTTGTCATCATTAGCTGAGTACTCGGACTTCAAGAAGCATATTTGGCAGCTTGGTACACTTCATAAACTATACGACAGCCTGGTGGCAGGCCAGGACAAAAACAAGCACATTGCTGCTCTGCTTGCCTCCTTGAAAAGTCTTTGCTTTTGCTCCCTTTCTGCTGCAGCCGGCTAAACTTCTTTGCAATTGGCTACTTGCTGCAAGCTTCAGTTACTAGCTTCAGACCATGTTCTTGCATGAAGATGCATAAGATCGCAGCATGCTGTGCACGGGGCTCATGCATACCTATAGTCTTGCTGCGCAGGCTTTGAATGCAAAATGGCTGAATGGCACACGATCCTGGACCAGCTTGAGATCCCAGATGGAGCTGTGGCAGGTCTCAGTGCTTCAGACAAGCCAGTGCTCAGGGGCAAACTGCTGCAATTACCTGCTGCGGACAGAAGTGCTTAGTGTATATTGGTTTCCCTTGATTCCCCTGATGAGTCCTAAAGACACGAAATGAAATTGATTGATTGAAAACTCTTGTCTATCTCTCCGCCTTGCAATGTTTCGAATGTCCAGCTCTCCACACACTTAGGCACCTGTCTGCTCCTTTGCTTTCCATGGGCACCAACAGCGTGACACCAGTGAGGTCCTTTTTTGCACAACAAGACCACAAGCAAGTTTTCAAGTTGGCTCTAGGCTGTCTTGCCAAGTCGGTGTCTTCCAAATTTGGCCTTCTTGTTCTGAATGTGATCAGACAGGTTGGCTGGCTGAGGCGTTGTAGTCTCACAAAAACAATTCAAGTTGGCCTATCATTGTATACTGTACACACCGCAGCCGCTTGCTAATGTACGCGCTGCAGTGCACTCTACACGTGTAGAGGCGTCTTTTCAAATGAGTGCCTTGCGAAATATCCTGTGAAACTTTTACTCCGTCGCGGATTTAAAATGGGGGGAGTAAAAGATCATGTGCTGCCCCAGCCTGCATCGGTCCACAATACGTACACTGTAGCATTGAAGCTACAACATTCAATGCTGGGAACCACAGCAGGACGTTCTGTCAAAACACATGCAACTGACACTAGTAAGCACTCAGGCACACACTCTAGTAAATGTGTCTATCAGTGTATGTCAAATTGAGCAAAAATTCACACAGTGTCAAAGCAAACATGGACCAACTCAACAGACATGAGTCAGTCCTCCGTACTATCAGCTGGAAATTACCTACCAGAGCTATATCTGCATTCAGACTTGTAACAATCAGCAAAATCGCACACAGCTCTACAGGACTGCACACTCTGCTCAAGACGCACATGCTGCTCACTCAAACACCCCTGCTCAAAATTGTCCTGCTATCAAAGTTACTCTACATTTGCAGCCTTTTGCTTCAAATCCTCCAAGACAGCTTTCAACTCATCCAAACGGCCAAGTGCTGTTTCCAATCTGCTCTGCTCAGCGGCAGTGAGCTGCTGAATCGGATCAATGACGCTTTGTATGTCAGTGACACACTGTGCCAGGCTGTTGTCAAGCTCTTGTTGCATCTTGGAATCCACATCCTGCAACACCAACCAACATGTCATTCATGGTGCCAAGCAGGCACACACTGCAGCAGTACAGCACAGGAATGCACTTGCAAGCAGTGTCAGTGGAAAAGCCATTTACAATATTGCAGATGATCCAGTCAATGCAGCAAAAAAGCAATCCTGGCTTATAACTGCCGTACGACCAGACCAACTTGACTGCAGTCAGTAGCAAGATCAGTGCACAAGACACAAGATGGCAGGGCAGAATCCCAGATCTGCTTTTGAGCTGACGCTTTCTTGACAGATTTCTTCACTGCAGATGGATGCTGGAGCTGATCTGTTTGAAGAGCGAATTGACATACCTTGGCAAAATTGCCAGCAACCTTTTCCAGCTTCTCTTTGGCTGCAGCACGCTTTTGAGGCAGACCCAGCACTGAAATGTAACCAGCTAAGCTGGCAACTCCAATGGCTAACAGGTCTTCCACCGTGTTCTGAAGGACACTGGTCAGCACTATCCCAAAGGCGCCAGCTCCTGAACAGCAAGTCAAGACTGTGACATGGTGACATGAATGCCATAGAACAGAATTGCTCTGCCTTGTGACCATCATTGGGAGTGCCTGACAACGTGAAGCACCGTAGGGAATTCTCGAGGGTGATGTGAACAACTGAGATACAAAGTATGACAAAGTCAAAGGCATCTACAGTTGTGAAGGTCAGAGATGACCTTGAGAGTCAAAACAGACATCCAGATGACAGATGTTGAACCAGACGACCAGCAACTGTCATATTACACAAGCCTGTCAGTAGGCGTTTTGTGTGGATGTAGGATGAGACAAGGGTAAGGAGTCCAGAAGGACCACCAGCGTCTGTCATCTGACACAAGCCTGTCAGTAGGCGTTTTGTGTGGAATGTAGCATGAGACAAGTTCAAGAAGTTTGATTGGATCACCTGCTGCTGTGCCTGCTGTGCCCACCAGGGCTTCCCGTATCTCTTCCTCAAGCAGAGCAGCAGCACCGGCAGGCTCAAAATGAGACACAACCTGCGCCCAAGAATTAGTTTTTGTACTGTTACTTTTCCTATTATAATCGACAAGAGGTTGCTACAGTTGTATCATCTCTTCACAGAGCTCAAGGCGAGTGTCATGGTTTGTCAGTGGGCCAGCAGGGACACAAACTTCTATGTGGTATTTGCAGCTCATGCTGGACAGTCTGGAGAACATGTTGTTGTGTGTTGAACATGTTGTTGGATCTCATTGCACTTTTGAGCCCAGACAGGCTGATCAAAGCTAAGCCAGAGGTCCTGATCAAAGCTGAGCCAGCTTGTGCAGCTAGAGGAGAGGCAAGTCTACAATGGTGAGGTGAACCTCTTTGCAGTGCAAAGAAAGGACCAAAGGAGGGCAAGTTAAGGAGCTGTCTGTCACCTGTAGAGCTGTTTCCTGCTGTTTAGTAGCCAGGGTGACTGCCTGCGTGACTGCTGCTTCATCTTGGGATGACAACAGACTATGACCTTCACGCCACTGTCTCCTTGCATCTGGGGATGCTGCCGATCCCAAAGATGAAGACCCAGCCTTTCGGGATCTGTTCTGGGGATGTACGATGGATGCTGAGCTGACGGCTAGCTGCTGCATCCTGGCATCTGCAAAAGACCTGTACTTGCGCACTTGCCGATCGCAGTTGTCTCGCAGCCAGGTGCTGTGCTCTGAAACCATGTCTGTGAGTTGCCTGGTAGCATCACCCAGTATCTCCCCCTGCAGGTTAAGGCAATGAGCTCATGGATGCAAAGGCACACCTGCGTGCCACTTCAGATGCACAAACCAAGCATCCGCTTGCTTCCAGTCTGGCAGGTGTGCGCAGAGAGTCTGCTGAAAGGCTGTTGGGCTCTCGCAACTTGAAACCTAAGGCAGTGCGTGATGCCTTGGGGTGTAGAGAGATGGGTTTTGTATCTGTTGTCCAGCCTACATGGCTGACTCCACCCACAGACCACAAGACAAGGCACAGTCTGCACACCTAGAAGCGTCTATACAGACATCACAGACAGCTCACAAGGCCAGGCACAATCTGCATACCTGGAAGCTTCTATACACACTCTACACACAGCCCACAAGGCCAGGCACGATCTGCACATCTAGAAGCTTCCATACACACATCACAGACAGCTCAAAATGCCAGGCACGATCTGCATACCTGGAAGCTTCCATACACACCTCACAGACAGCTCACAAGAGCAGGCACAATCTGCATACCTGGAAGCTCTTTGAGACCGGCAGAGGCCCTTGACCCAGCACATAGGCAGACAGTGTGCTGAGGTTAGACAGCCTCAGTGTGCGGTCCACAAAGCGCTGAGCCCTTTGTACTGCTGCAGCCACTGCAGCTTGCCCAACTTGCCTCTGAGAGAGACTGGCCTGCTGCATCTCTGCTTGGAAGGATTCCAGCTCTGATGACACAGCAGCTACAGCCCTAGCTTCCTGCATACATGGTACACATGTGAACATGGGTGGTGTTTGCTCCGCCATGTATGCAGCTTTTGACTGGATGCAAACGGATGCAGTGAACAGACCTCATACTTCTCAGGGAGCTCCTCAGGGCTGCACCTACCTGACCCCAAGGGGTGACTCTAGGGGAAAACATGTGTGTGATGCCCAAATAGCTGCTGAGTGACGACACAGCAGCTTAGCTTGACTGTGCAGTTTTGCCTGGAAAGTAAAAACAGAGATGCCAACTCAGCAGCATTTGACAGGCACTCTTGAGCCGATGACAGGGTGAGATGTTCACTATACACAATACATGCACTGACTGATTAATTGGTGGGTTGGTTGATTGATTGGTTGGATGACAGACATGTTCAGGCATGACAACAAGTAGCTAGCTGCAGCACATGATGAAGTGGCATGTGAGCTCAAATGTGCAGGCAGCAGTGCCGCCTGGAGTGCTTGCCATTGTGGAGCCATGCGTGCGAGGCTAACAGTCTGCCAATAATAACAACATTAGTAATTGTAACAACGATGATAACAATGACAGCGATGAGGACGACAAAAGATGACAACAATCATCATCTGAACTTGCCAATGCAAACAGACAGTCAAGAGCAGCAGGGTGTGCACAGCTGGGCAGGTGGCCTTGCCTGTGTGGCAGTCTGCAGCTCTTCATCAAGCTGCCGCTGTGCTGCTTGCAATATGGCATCAGCCACAAACAGTGGCGTCTGCAGTTTGAGCCTGACTGACTCCCCTGCTGAGGCTCCACCCACCAGGTAGTCATAGATGAACTGCTCTAGGTTGCCGTAATGGCTGGCATCCCACCTTTGATCCTTTTGGAGCTGCCCACTGCCTGAAGACTCCAGTGGGCCTGCAAGGCACCCAACACGCTCCACGCTGCCTATCAAGTTGCTAGTCAGGCTGAAACATAGTGACTGGCTTGCAAGTGCTAGAGACAAGACGTAAGAACAAGCAGGAAAAGCTTCCAATGCTATGATGCTCTCCACAGCTTGGAGTACTGTAGAGAACGTCACAGCACTCAAAGCTCTTCCTGCTTGTTCTCACCTCTTGTCTCTGGCGTCCATCAAGAAAGAAAAGAAGACTTAACGCTTTTCGGGGATCTTTACGGGAGCCTCCTCAGGCAGCAGCCCAAAGCTGGCGTCCATCAATGCAAGACGTCTGCTGTACACATGCTTGAAAAGGCAAAGACACCATGCCAGCCAGCAGTGCTTGCAACACCATCACCCTCATCGGTGTGTGCACGCTTGGCATCCATACAGCAAAGCCAACCTTGCAGCTGACAGACAACCCACAAGGCTGTTGCAAGATCACTTATGCACCTGTTAGCAACACCTTCAGCACATACACGTGATGAGCATGCAGATGATGACTGCGCAAGATATAACATGATTCAAATATAAACTTATATCAATTTTATGCATATTATATTATGTTATATTATATATATATATATATATCATAGTATATTATATTATGTTATGTTATGTTATACTATATCATATTATATTATATTATATTATATTATATATTATTATTATTATATTACAATATGTGATTAACGATAATTGGTATGGCGCCTTACCAGCAGAGCCATCATCGACTGCCAGCTTGGCATCTAAAGCCAGCCTAGAGCTGACCGGGATCACTCTGGCTGCATCCACATTTAGAACCCGCTTGGCATTGTCTGACACAAACTTCACCACTTCCTGAACCTCTTCGTCACTGCTGAGGATGTCCACCTGCACACATGACCACAGTAGCTGCAGCCAGAATCCCTCACTGGGTATTGACTCAGTAATTGTCATCCCCTGAAGTAGACAGGTGTTGCTGCCATACAAGGGACGGATGCAGATGCTGTGAGCTGCACCATGCCAACAGTCCCGGGTGGTCTTCTTTGAGCGGTGCAGACGGGGCGGCGTCAGAATCTTGAGAAATGAAACAGAGCGAGCTTCGAGGTGAGTACTGACAGCAGGAAGTTGGGCCAAAATGTTGAGGAATGTGCCTCACCTTGGCTAATTACAAGCATGAACACAGAGCACGACCATGAGGGCAGGGTGGTTGGGAGTTTTAGAAGGCTAGGGCAGCAAGGATGTAAAAGGGCAGGGAGGCAGAAATCTAAATAGGTAGAGAGGCGGGAATGTAACAGGATTCGTGGGCAATAATGTGAAAGGCAAGAACATAGAATGTACAATAGGAGTCATACGGGTAGCCAGACAATCTTGTCGATCATACGACAGCCAGCTCACCTTGTTCACAAGGAAAATGACTTTCTTGCCCCACTGCCGAATATATTTCAGGAAGGTGACTTCGCTTTCAGTAAAAGGCCGATCAGCGCTCATCACAAACAGCACTAGGTCTGCCCTTGGAACATATTCCTCAGTCAGCCGCTGCTGCCTGTCAAGGATCACATTGGTGCCTGGCGTGTCCACTACATTCATCTCGCGTAGAAGCTGGGCTGGTAGACGCCTGATGAAGAATCCGTCTGAGTTCTGAGTCACTTCCTGATCACCGTCCTCAAGGAATTTGAGGACGCTGATCTCATTTGTGGTGGGAAGAATGCCTTCTGCGAGATACCTGCATCAACTCGTGACAGTTACACAGTGTACAGACGCGTTCAATGTTGAACAAAGCAGCTATTGCGATGCACTCAACAAAATGTTTGTACGTAGTAATGTTGCAGCTAATGTCCAGGCTCTCCACAGTTCATCATTGGCAACGAGCTTTGAATGTCACGAACAGATGCACAGGAAGGTGGCTGCTGACGAGCAGAACCAAAGCAGAGGTGTACCTGCTACCCAGCAGTGCATTGATGACAGATGATTTGCCAGAATTGAACTCTCCAACCACTACCAACAGGAACAGCTCATCCAGCTGCTTCAGAGCATCTGTAAGCATGGACATCTCCTCCATCTGGGGCGTTGCCTGTTCAAGCAACCCCAGCACCTGCTGCAGCAGCTGCCGCTCAGCCTCCACCAAATCCTCCTTGGCAGGGCTGAGGAACTGCTTCCCCAGGCCAGGCTTCTTATGGCCATTGTCATGTGGCCTGCCGTCTGATGTGGCGTGATCACTGCTGTCCTGCTGTGGGCTCGCTTCTGGACTTGCAAGTACAGCGTTCAGAATGGCTTGGACTTGGGCATCTGCAGACTCAGCTCGGCTGTTGCCAAAGGACTCAGAAATGGACGAGAGCTGAGTTGAGGAGCAGGCTATGCCATCCAGATCAGCGCTGCGGAGGGAGGAGGAGTCCTGTGTTGATTCCGACGGCATGGAAACTATGACAGGAATGGCATTTTTGCTGCGCTGCTCTTTTGCCTTTTGGACTTCTGAAGCAGTGGGCAAGTCTGCGTCTGTTCCCTGCAGTCATGAAGTAGGTCTTGTCAGCCTGCTTGCGTTGAGCCATGACAAGCGCAGCAATAAGCCAGCAGGTAGGGTGCAAGATACAGCTTTCATGCTGCCAGATTATTGACTGACAGTGATTAGCACTCTGCTATTGGGGCAATGTGTTACTATGTACCCAGCTGTACGTACAACCTGCTGTATGCATTACTTAAAAAGATGCCTGTTTGATGATGCATTAAAAATGGGTGGCCACTGACGCTGGTAGTGCCCAGCTGTGACATGATGTGGTGCATTGTAAAAATGCAAGAATGTTCATGGTCATCATGTGCAGATTCCAAAGGGCAAAATGTTTGTATGCATGCAGAACAGCACTACACACCTCCAGGAGGATGAGATCAGCCCCCTCTGCAGCTGCACTGATAGCATCAGCCCCAGATGTCACAACACGCCCCACCAAACCTCCTTGCTGCAGCATACGCCTTGCAACAACAGTTGGAAGACCTACAAAACATCACAAGGCAGCCCCAGATTATTATGAAAGCCAGAGTAGGGTCAACAACACGTGCTTGATGTTGAGTCAGCAGCAGGATGCAAGTATGCTTCAAATACTATCAGCAAAATGTGCTTGTCTCACCTTTTGAGCTCATAATGACACCATCAGCCTCAGCTGCATCCACAATGTCTGAGCGATCTGCTATGAGCAAAACAGCACGCCCACGCAGCTGTGCTTTGAGCTTGCAGGCGGCCTCATACAATGCAGCACCGTCACTCCCAGTTGCGTCTGCTAACAATACACCAGTGATCCCTCCAGCTATTGCCTCAGATAGCTTGTCCTCAAAATCCAGCTGCTGCAGCACTTCCTGCGCTGCCACTTTCAAGATGCAAGCAGGCAGCTTCACCCTTGCCTGCTTTCTGCCCGCTGGAAACACGCTTGCTGTCTGTGTGACGGAGCTGGCTGTTGTGAAGGCCGCGTCCTTTCGCGCACGTTGTGGTCCCGGCGCATGCGTTCTGTGCACACGCGATCCGACCGCGAGACGTGAGACATGTGATGGTCCAGTGCGTGGCCGCAGAGGCAGACATCCACAAGCAGGGAGGCCCGTAACCACGGCACGCCGTGTGTAACAGTACTGTGACATCTTGCCAGCCAACTGTCGCTCACTTCACACGGTGTATTGAGCGTGTCTCAACATCAGCATCTGGCAGACCACGAGTTCAGGCGGTGAACGTCGTGAACGTCACGCTGGCCTGGACAGCACAACAACGACACCTCACTAACACGTCGGTGAACGGTGCACGCTGCAAATTGAGCCCAATAAGGCAGCACAAACGCAAGAACACAAGCAATAGGCCGACGATCCGGTACTTGATGAGAGCGGAGGCAATCTGGCCAGCTTTTGGACGAGATAGATCTGCTTTGAACAAGTTGACCAGTCGGTGCAAAAAGCAGTTCGACAGGTAGTATGGCGAAACCTATTAGGGCAAACCTGTATCGGGACCGCAGCACAGCACCGCGCAGCAGGCCCGGCATATGCATGATATCTGGAGTATGTAGTTCGTGCGCGATCTTCCTCTTGTGCTTTTATCTCGCAACAACAGCTGCCCGTGCGATGAACAGTGTGCGCAGTCACCGCAACCCCGTTTAAACACCGGTTGTGCAGTATGATCCGTACTCACGTGGCACCCAACCTGCGCAGCAGTTGCTGCAAGGTTGTAAGCTAAGACAGTTTTGGAATCAGTTTGTAATTTTGTACTTGTCATTGCGCACTTGCGCAAGTGTGCTGCCATGGATCTGCAACTTCGATCGGAGGTGGACGACTTGAATGCTAAGACAAACAGACTGTATCAAGAGCACAGGGACAGAAAGCGGGCCTTGCTTGCTGACATTAGACAGAAAGAAGACGCGCTGCAAGAGTGGTATGAAGACAGCCTGAGGTGCATAGACAGGCAGCGAAACAATCTGATCCTGCAACGCTCCTCAGCTGCTCACACTGGTCCCAGCAGAAGCATTCCACTGGTCCCTGAGCTAGAGGCAGCCACGAGCAGTAGTCTAGTGGAAACTGGTCATCTGCTTGAAGATGCACCATCTGTGTTGGCTGAACCCGTCGAGGCGGGTTCCTCGGCTCTATATGGTCTTCCAGACAACAGGCCAGAGCCTCTTTCTGACTACCAAAGATGCCCAGAAACTGAGCACGTTGAAGCTGCAATCAACTCTGAAGACAGACCAGCTCTGTACAATGCAGCATCTGACAGCCAATTAGCATTGCCCAAGCACAGCATGGATGCTGAAAGTTTGCAGAGTCCAGGGAAGATCTCCAATCAGGATTCACCTGCTGAGGACATTGAGATTGATGTCTCACATGTCATTCCAGTTGCAGAGCAGCGGGATCCAGGAACCACCACTTACATGTTCTGCCGGCCACGCGCCAGAAGAGGCAAGCATGGTGCTGTGTACAATGTCTTGACTGTGTGCTCATGCACTTGATTTGCAGCTCACTGCAACCCACTGCAATGGCAGAGAATGCTGATTACAGCTGCATTGTGTGAGTTTCTGAAGGTTGCTCTCTACTCAAGAGGGTAGAGCAAGTCATTTCCTCTCAGCGTCAAGCTGAAAAGAAACATTTTTGTTGTTTGATGCTGGAAACTGAACCCAGTGAGCTGTATACTGCAGTGAGACTGCACCGAACTTGGCCTGCTCAGCTGTGGGGCCCTCTTGGGGAATCCCATGTTGAGGCAGTGACTGTACTAAATACTCAAGGTTGCCCACAGCCTCACCCCCAGCGGAAGCTGCAGACAAATGACGAGGCATTGGTGGAGAACAAGACAGTCGCAAGCTTGGCTGGGCAGAGCGATATGACTCCTGACTTGTAAGCTGCTCCCACCTGCATGGCGTCATCAACAATTTAGCTGATCGTTCCTGCTGTCAAGTGCTTTGCTCGTAACAGCAAATGCAGTGTCAGCTTCTGGAAGGTGTCTGACCAGCATGGCATGTTGAGTCATGCCAAAGATCATTCTCCCAGAGCATGCGTTGTACATGTTGTTGCACATCATGCAGCATGTAAATTATCACGGGCTGCAACTCTTTGTTGGAAGGATGTGTGGACCACCCACAGTATTATGATATGCTAGTCTTGTTTTGCAGGTGGTCTGAGATGCTCAGCCCAGGCCCAGGCAATTTGTGCTTGGAGAGTAGTAAAGCCATCAAGCATGATCTATGGCAAAACCAGCTCTGGCTCAAACGCAAGGCAGAAGCAGCCTGCCAAGCAGACAGTGATGAAGATGACACTGAGCAATTTGGCATTCAAGAAGGTGATGCTGAGGGGACAACAGTAGGAGCAGAGCTTGCTGGTGCTCCTGCTGATGATGATGAGGGCGATGCGTATCCTCTGTATGGCAAAGATGACAGTGATTTTGGTGACACTGGCTCAGATGTGAGTGTCAAATTCTGGTTCCTAAGGCCATGCATGTTGGGCACCATGATGCCACTTGACTGGTCCGCAATATTCCACAATATACATAAAGTTGCATGCATTGAGCTTCTGTTTTAAAGCCTCATGAAACCAGCATGACATGCTGTACTGACTTGCAGTGGCCAATTGTCTCATCATGCACCTCCATCAATTATGTGTGGGTCATCTAAGCTGTGTTTGGCGGTTGTAATTGCAACCATGACACTGCAAGTACAGTCTGGTTGTCCTGGCTTCAGCATAGTGACTGGCAAATCGATAACATATTTCATACCCTTTGCTAGTGGCCAAAAAGCATCTGCTGCCTATTGACACATTGCGTACAATTTTGTTTATGAAGCAGAAGGATGCACATTCCTTGTTGCAGGTTGAGGGCTCTCCACAGCAATCAAGGGGTGCTGAAGAGGACCTGAGCAAATTCGATGCTGAAACTGAGCAGGTCAGCTTGGAAGAGGCCTACAGGTCTATCCTAGAAGGGACGGGGCTGTCTGCAGAAGCCCTGCAGACATGGATGGAGCCCTGGATGAAATATGTGACAGCCGACATCATTGACTTGGCCAAGGGGGGGATTGCATGTCTGATTCCTGGAAGCAAGGCAGCAGAGCTCATTGTTGAGAGCAGGCTTGGCAGAGCAGTTGTGATGATTGCCGGTAGGAGATCAGCATGAGCAATGCCAACAGCATTTGGTTGATTGCTGCAGTCTGGAACTGTATTGAAGAGAAGCAAAGATAATGACATGATCAGGCGACACATGGCATGAGGTGAACTGCTTGTGTGAAGCCAACCTCACACATATGCTAGCACCTCAAACCTTCTTCCCAAGAACGTGGCCTGCAAGCCTTGAACAGCCATCAGGCATCAATGTTGAACATCGATGGTGAGTGACTGTGTAGTGCTGACCTGCAGAGAACCTGCACACCATGCAGCAGCAATGGGAGCAGACGCAGCTTCCTCAGCTAGAGCGCAAGTCCTACAAGCTTTGGCGCCAAGGCCAAAATTCAACTCAGATTCAGACCTGGCAAGGCGATGCCGAGCATTGGCGAGGTCAACTGGCCAAGCTTGTACATGAGGTGGCAGTGATACATGTGGGCAAGGCCAGATTGCCTGTGAGGGCAATCAAGAAGAGCAGCAGGAGCATTCAGCAGATGTACGTCAACCTGCAAGAGGTTGTGTTCAAGCTCAAGCTCAGAGCTGTTGCAAGAGCCAGCCAGGCCGTCTCGGAAGCGCCCTGCACCTGCTGGGTGCGTTGCTGGCTGCCTTGGCTGTGCTGTTGTTGCTATGCAAACTTGTTTGCAAGTCATGCACACCTGTGCAGCAAAAGATTGTTCATCACAATACATTTGACAGAGTGCTGAGACTGCAATCACATGACTGCATTGCCTTACTTACCCATGTGCACGTAGCAGCAAGCAGGCTTGTAATGACAGAAAATGCAAACAGATTGATTGACTGTTGCATGTGGTCGCTGTAGCATGTTGCTGACTTAGTCCAATAGGCCTGCAATCCAGCGCTTCACTGTGTGCTGTCACAATGCAGGTCTGGCGAACAGCAGTCACATAGCGCATCTGCAGTCAGCAATGACAGCAGGTTTCAGGATGATGACAACTTGAGTGGGTCTTGGCTAGTTGATGATGAAGCAGATGCAAATGAACCAGGCAAGTCTCATGCTCAGCACAAAAGCTACATGAGATTTTGAGAAGTGCAGTCATATATCACCTGTATCATCAGTATACAGTTGTTGACACTGTCATTGTACACTTGGTACACCAGACCAAGGTTCAGTGACAAATATTGGTCGTGTACTCACACTGCGGTACACCTGCAATCCAAGCTGCAGCGCTTGAGTACTGCAGCCACCATAATGTAAACTGTAAGCCATTTCATGACTTCTTGCATCCCATACATCTCATACCTGAGACTCTGCTTGGCAGCAGGAACTTTTTATGACACCTGCAGGTGCAGCAGAGGTAGTTTCCAAGCGGAGACACGTGGACTTAGCAGACAACAGCAAGTCCCATCCAGCAGGCTCCACTGGTGTTGCTGGCAGACCCAGCACTGATGCTGACAGCACACAGCCGCCAGAACCAGCTGCCTTCTCAAATGCTGCTCACCTATACACAGGCCAGACTGAAGTGCTTGTAGCTCCTGGCTTGGAGCAGCAGCAGCAGCAGCATCAGGCACACCTTGAGCAATCAGGACAGGCAACAGCCGATAAGCCAAGTGACAGTGAGGCATCCTTACCAGCAGCACAACATGCCGAATTGACGTTAGATCTGGGTGGGGACAATGATGCAGATATACCTCTGAGTGAGTCATGCCCAGAAGCTTCAGATGCACCTGCCAGTCAGGATCTGGTTGACCCAGACCTGCAAGCTGCCCAAGTCCCTGATGGCATCACAGCTGAAGTGAAAGAGCAGCTGCAAGGTGATGATGCAGGCGGCAGTCAGGTTGACTGTGACATGCACAGCATAGCATCTGATGGGGCAGACTCCTACCAGGGCTTGCCTGATGATCAGCCTGACCAGCAAGCAGCTGTAACAAGCCCCAGTGGGGGTGACACAGACAATGGCGGTCCTTTGGAGGATGTGTCTAGGCCCTCTGAGGCCGATGCTGATATCCATTCTGAGGCTGACAAAGATCAGCAGCAGCAGCAGCAGCAGCAGCAGCTTGAATTGCAAGGTGATATAGCTGAAGCTGCTGCTGTGGAAGATGCCCTGCCACAATCTGCCCCAGAACCAGCTGGGGACACTGTGTCTGAGCAGCAGCATGCACAGACTGGTGCGCATGTCCCTGCAGCAGGAATTCCTCTTGACAAACTCCAAGCAGCCATGCCTGACAGTGATGTGGAGGCAGCGCAGACCACCGAGCAAGTCAATGACCCAAGCTCCTTAGCTGGCACTGTTGAAGGCTCTCAGTCTGTGGCCCAGCTAGGCATTTGGGTGGAGGTCTGCTCCAGACCAGCTGTTGGGCAGTGGTCCTGGCGAATGGCTTCCTTCCAAGCTGCAGTCTTACCTGCATCTGGGCTGGTCAGCGTCACCTACAAGGCATCCCCCTCAGAGCTGCTTTTCTCTGTTAAGTCAGAGCTGGTGAATGTCGAGAATGTGAGACACATGGCACCTTCAGACACGTATGTCAAAGCCCTGTCAGAGGTACAGAGGGGAGCGGCAGTGGAGGTGAACATGGGGGATGGCAAGTTTATGTGTGGTGTCTTGGTGGCCAAAACCCAGCACTTGCAGGCTGTCTTGGATTGGCAACCGGGCATTGAAGGATCCATTCAGAGCTTTGAAAGGGCGCTTGAGAATTCTAACACCTTGCTCCCTGGTAAGACAATCACTCCTTCGAACTTGTGGCTGCATTTGCCCAGTAGACTACTTGCACCAAACATATCTCAGATGCATAATGCATATGTCTGTGTCCAAGGGTGTTATGTGCACACGCGCGTTCTGACTATGTCAACCGTTTTCTCATACAGTGTGATGCTGCAGGTTGTGACAGAAGTTTTGGCCTTGCCTTCTCAATTGAAGCCCTCAGCGTCCCTGACACTATGCCCCTAGTTTGACTTATTTTGTTTGGTTTGGCAGGTACTGAAAGTACAGTATGCACTGTGTACAGCCCAGAGTTGCGCAGCTTCCTGTCAGTGCCTGGGGCCTTTCTGGGAACAAGGCTGCGCCATGCCATGTCCTGGAGCCCTGATGAGGAGTCTTTTGTCCCTCTGAGTGACGCTGCCAAAGCAGAGTTGCTTAAGGGCTGCTCCCTTGATGGATCAGATAGCTCAGCAAGTAGGCTTTTCATGCACATGTTTACTATGTCATGGCGCATGGCTTGGCATGGCCACACACAAACTGCAAAGCTGCATGTATTGTCTTCTACAGAGCGCAGCACGTTGTTGTCCAAAGCATGGGGGTGCTGATCTCAGCCCCAGATCTGCTGCAGGCTTGCAGCAAGTCTTTGGCTTTTATCAGTTGCCTTCAGATGAGCATGTCAGAAAAGCACAGCATAGGAATATGCAATCTTCATAGCAAACAGATCTCACAGTCAGCGTCTATGTGTGATGATGGACTCTAAGAGCAGTTTGGCGAAGTCTTAGACTTTGGTTGTCAATGGTGTCATATTGCATCTGAGCAGGTTATGCAACCCTGCTAGCTTGACTGGCTATACAGTCCACTGACATTGTCTGCTATGCTGCAGAACGTGTTAGGGCTCGACAAGATGCTACTGCGCTGCATGTCTACAAGGCCAAGAAGAAGAATGTGGTTTCTGGTGAGCACTTCCAAGGAAACAACCCACAGTGAGCTTGTACTGTCTGGCTGTTTGCATGAGTAATGAATGCTTCTGAATGTGCACCATTAACGCAGCCATGCAAAATTGCAAGCTCAGTCGCATGTGCCAAGGTGGTTATACAATGTTTGCATTGAACACACCACTAGCTTTAAGTAAACTTCTACATGAATATAAGTAGTCAGGTAAGCAATTCACTAACATCTTAAATTTTGCACTTACAAAAAATGAAACAAAAACACTGAAACACTGACAAAAACAATTGTTTGTGTGCAGATGCCAAGCTGCAGTGGATGTTCACTCGTAGATACCTGGCTCGCCAACCCAACCTGCCGTTCAAGAGAACCAAGAAGCTGCTGAGTGTGCACCCCACCCCAGCACGGAAGAAACGCATTGCTGAGCTGACTGCTGGTCCAATGAAGGGCATTGTAGCTGGGACTAGATCTTCAAGTGGGAACAAGCGCAAACGTAACAGCAACCCTCCTGGCAGATGGCAGCCAGGTATTTGTGATAGACCATATCTGTGGTGGCCTGCTATACTTGTCAGCAGTCTTGTCAGCAGCAACTTCAAAATTGCACCTGGCATCAGCACCAAAACCCTTATTTGGTATGGCCTTTCATTTGGGGGATGTGGGTAGCTGTTGTGATTGGCTCATGTGTCATGCAGCAGTCTGCTGCGCCTCACTCTTGCTGGCTGCTTGCTACACCATAACGTGTGCATGGTGTTCTGTCCAGATAAACATGCAGAAGCTGGTGCATCTCACTCTTGATGGCTGCTTGCTACATCATAACCTAATGTGTGCATGGTTCTGTCCAGATGAACATGCATAAGCTGGTTCATCTCACTCTTGATGGCTGCTTGCTACATCATAATGTGAGCTTTGTTCTGTCCAGATGAACATGCAGAAGCTGGTGCATCTCAGAAGGAGCAGCGTCAGGAGCAGCGTCAGGAGCAAGGTCGCCAGCAACGTGAGGCTGACGCTCTGAAACAGCAGGAGAAGCTTCGCAAGAGGAAGGAGAAGAAGGAAAGGCGGCAGAGCTTGGCTGCTAACACAGCTGCTCCTAGGTTGAGTCACGTTGCACAGACTGACGCTGGTGCTCTGCCACTGTTCCCAGAGCAGAAGACTGATACAAAGGTGGGTTGCTGCTTGCCTTGGCTGACCTGTATCTTGGCAGCACAAGCTGCTGCCCTTAGCACAGCTGCTGCACAGTCTATCTGCTACACAAGACATGCAGAAACAAGGCATGACCCAACTATCTATGTTGTGCAGTTCTGTCTTATCATGGCATGTGGCAGCCCATGCGACTTTGGTTCACAGCTGCACCGGATCTGTTCAAGTTGGCATCTGATTGGTCAGACACCTTGCTGATCTGCTGCAAGTGGTAGCAGATTCTGATTCAAGTGACAAGAATGTGCTTGTTGTTGCCTGGTGAGGAATGGCAAGGTCAGACAAAGCACTTGGGACTTGCAGGTGATGCTCCAGGCTGCCTCCTTGGGAGCTCCTGATATGATTGCTGACAAGCGTAGTCTTGTCCTCACTGTTTCTTCCTCTGGGCTGCCGCCTACGGAGGCTCCCTTTATGATTGTTGAACCAAATAAACTTTTCTTTGTTGTTTCTTTTCTTCACTTGTCTTCTCTTGCAGGTGATGGTGGCTGGATGCATGGCTACCCAGCTAAAGCCCCACCAATGGGAAGGAGTCAGGTTCCTGTGGAATGCAATTGTGCTGGACTTTGAGGTATGCAAGCTATGCCTTTTTGACTCTGGTCTGATCTCTACTTCACTGCACAATCATTGGGACATGTGGCCTCACATCCAATCTGGTGTGTAGGCTGCAATGTTGTGGCTGACTTGCAGGCAGGCCTTATCTTTCCTTTGTTTTGAGGGCATCTCCTTGCTAGTCAACACTCTCGTATCTAGTCTGTCATCCCACAGCAGGGTGAACTTGCTGACAGACCTTACCTTTCCCACGCTTATTCATCCAGAGGCCGCTGTCTCTGACAAGCAGATCTGTGTGTTGACCATAGCCAGCTGTGTGTTGTGCAATGCATTGTAGAGCTTCCCAACAAGCTCATCAACCATAACAGATCTTGCATGAGCTTGATATCTGTCAGGCAGCTTTCCAGCGCCTTGCAGTCAGCCTGGTGAACATTGTATGGAGCCACCCATCTTCAGATAGCCATTGACAATGGGCGCTTCAGGCGGCAGCAACCAGACCCCCATCTTGACATTCAACTACACCAGTCTTTCCAGCAGTGTGCAGATTCTGTACCAGATGTTGACCAGTCACAATGCAAAATGGCACATCTGCAAAGTGTGCTCAAGCAGCTGGTCATTAGCTTTTTTCAAGCGACTTGGCACATATATCAAAATACTGTACATGAGCTTTACTAGCTGCGCTGCAGGATCCAGGTGAAGACAGTCAGGAGGATGCAGGGGGTTGTATTCTAGTCCACTCCATGGGTTTGGGCAAGTCACTGCAGACCATCGCCTTCCTGCACACCTTCTTTGCTTACTACCCAGACCAGCGGTCCCTGCTGCTGGTCCCCAGCAATGTGGTCCACAACTGGGATGAGGAATTCCATCACTGGCTGCCACAAGGCAGACCAGAAGCTGATGATGAGCTGACACCTAGCAAGGTAGAGTCTGCTAAACCTGGGCAGCCCGGTATAATACTTGACTTCTCATTGAATTGACGCCGAAAAGCGTCTGTGCTTTGGGGCTGCTGCACACAAGCAGTCTGGCGTTCCCAATGAGTAAGTGATGTGATTGAAGCCAGTATACTAATGCCATTGAACATTGCTATGGCTCACGTCGGCCAGTTCTCACCTACAGGCATCCCTTGTCATGGGAAACTAGCCAGATGGTCAACAACGCGCTAGGCATATATTACTAGCAGCAAGTGAGCTTCTTTTTGTCGTGCACCGTTCTTGTTATCCCTCCTGTGTGATGACTCTGCATATCTGCACCTATGTCTATCTGGTCTGCACAGAGCGGTCGTAGAGGGTCAATCGTAATCCAAGCCGCAAGCTAGAATAGAAAAGAAAAGAAAAGACTACGCCTTTCGGCGTCAATGTAATGAGAAGCCAAGTATTATACCGGGCTGCCCAAGGATAAAGAGGTATTAAGTTTACTTTAGCCCACCCCATTGTTCCTCCTATTGCCTCTAGCTTGCAATGCATCAGCCACAAGCTACCTGTTCCCATGCAAGCTGGCATGGTGACAGCAAGCCAGACACCTGCGATTAAAGACACCTCTGTGCCGTTGACCCTGGAGAGTGATTATCAAGCATGCCAAGGTTTGCTGCTAACCACTGACCTTGCATACACGTACATTGCAGTGGTGCTATGTGGCATTTTGCCTAGCAATGTGCACTGCAGGTGATCATCTACAAGACGCCTGTTGATGTGCAAGTATGGATGAGCAAGAAGGCCACAGTCCTGATCATCAGCTACGACACGTTCTCAGCTCTGAGAAAGAAGAGTCTTGATGCAGATCTGAAGACAGCAGGCTCAGAGCCAACTGGGAAGGTGATGCTCCTTTGCTGTACCTGGGCAGCCCGGTATACTACTGGGCTTCTCAGAAAATTGACGCAGAAAGGCGTAGTCTTTTCTTTTCTTTTCTTTCTTCTCCTTTGCTGTCAGCCTGCATGACAGTGCAGTTCAAGTACATGTCCTCGTCTTGTGCCTCTGTTGAAATCAGTCAGAACCCTCTGCAAGACGCAACCAAAGAGTGTCAGGCTCCCCTTGCTCAGCTTGAGCATCAGTACAAGCTGCAACTGCCAGTAGGTCTGCAGCTTCTGCTGCTAAACAGGCAGGTATAGACAGCTCCCTGCAGAAATCTGCCAGCAGACTCCTGCAGAGAGCTGTCTATACCTGCCTGTGTAGCTGATAAGGCAGCGGTTAGTGTGTGCACATCATGACTGAAAAAAGGCATTTCTCCTGAAAAAAGGCATGCAACGACTTTGCCGTCTGTTTGGGCGCAGGCTATTGCTGCACGCAAAGCCTTTCAGACGCTCGTCAGTGAGGCTGGAGTGGTGGTTGCTGATGAGGGTCATCAGATCAAGAACCCATCCACCAAGAGATTTGCAGCCGTCACCAGTCTAAAGACGAAGAGGCGCATCGCCCTCACAGGCTACCCCCTGCAGAACAACATGGATGAGTATTACACCATGATCATGTGGTGCACGCATGACGTACTGGGGAACCCTGCATACTTCCATGACACGTTCTCCAAGCCGATCCATGAGGGTGAGTTTGCTAGAAGAGGTCCTGCTGTGCTATGATCATTGCCACTGCTTCATGTACTTCACTAGCTGTCAGCATGGAAAATTGGCACTGCACTGTTGCCAGTAGCCGCAGCATCAGCACAACGTCCTGTTCAGGCTTGTCAATAGAAGGCTTATGCAATATTCAGCGCACCACACCTGTTGCATGCCTGTCATTCATTCAGTGCAATGTGCCTTGAGAAACACCTGAACTCAAACCTCAAGTTGATACGCATATGCAGCGACAGTATCAAGTGCTGCACATTGCGTCATCAATGCCACTGTCAAGCCTGCAGCCTGTTGCTCTTGTGCAGGTCAAGTGGCAGGAGCATCCCCAACCCAAGTGCAGCACATGTATCAGCAGCTGAGTGTGTTGGGAAACTTGACTGAAGGCTTTGTGCACCGAATCGGGCCTGAGCAGCTCTTCAAGGACCTGCCAGCTAAGCATGAGCATGTGGTGCTGCTGTGCCTGGACGCTGCACAGCAAGCCATGTACAAGGCTTACCTCGAGGTGTGGTCTGAAACACAAGACAAACTTCAATTGAAGCAGCCCTTCTTGTGTGCTGTGCAGAGCAGACTGTTGGTCTAGGGTGCTTTCAAGTTGTGCAGGGTCTCAAGAGCTAATAGATATCCATCAAGTGCAGATGTCTGAAACTAGTCCCTATGCAATTTGAATTTCAGACCTACAGTATGAAACAGCATTTTCTATATACAAAGCTAGTGAGACTTTGGTACTACCAGGAGCACAGTATTGGTCATGTGTACAGTCGCCTACAAGCTGTACAGTATGACACATGCACTATACTGGCGTAGACTATTGCTCCAATGTGGTGCGATCATGGGTCTTGACTGGCTCCAGCAGCTTCACTGTGCATTTGCGCATCTCACATGCCAACATTTCAGCACCAGTGCTAGCAGCCATAGTGCAATCTACTGCACAAGTCAATGAGCATGCCCATGCATGCAGGCGGTGGAGAAGTATGGTCGGGATATCCTGATGGATACAACCTTCCTGCATCTGCTTAGTCACCGACCCAAGGAAGCTCTGAAGCGGCTACGTAGCATGCAGGAAGGAAATGCAATGCAGATTGAACATGGTAAGCGGGCAGATGCGCAGTTGTTAGTCACCTATTGCTTGCTACCAAAGCCAATCAGATTGTCAGAGTTTTCTCTGACTGTTGTCTAGCAACCGGTTGATATGCCTTTGTGAAAATATGGTATGCTTTGGTTTGGCAGTATGACTACTGTGTGTTGAAAGACATCCTCCTGCCCCACTTGCTTCGTAAGTCTTGCCTGTATTTTCATTAACACCTTACAGTCTGGGATGTGGAGCCAGTTGTCACTCATCAGACGTTCTGGCTTGAAAGCACAGGTGCATGTATGTACACCAGCTCATGTGACTGGTCTGTGGCATTGCCTTAGGCACATGCTCATCCTGTCTCAAGGCATCATGTGTCATTCATCAGTGCTATAATGCACTGCCTGCAGCTGTCAAGGAAGCTGTGGTGGAGGGGCATGTGGCGCAACCACATGCTGCTGGTCAGAGCACAGCTGCAGAGCTGGCTCGCACACCTTCCACAGATAGTCAAGGTAGGGAGGCAGCAAGAGCAGACACCCCTGAGGCTGCATCAGACAGGGATGCAGAGGCAGAGGCTGCAGAAACAAAGGCCCAACACAGGGGAAGAAGCAAGGATCACAAGCTGCCACCAGGTGTGCCATCTGCACTATTGCAGTCTCATGCCATCCTTCCTGCATCATCACTCTACATGCATCCATCTGCACTATCAGCGACCATCTGCATCATCACTCTACGTGCATCCATCTGTACTATCAGCGACCATCTGCATTATCACTCTGTGTGCATCCATCTGCATTATCACTCTACGTGCACATGCGCATTCTTGTGGGGACTGATTTTGGTATGTCTGCTTTGTTGTCCTGATTCCAGCGCAGACAACTAGTACAGCTGATGTTTTACAGTCTTTGCTAGCAAGTTTGGCATGCATGCTTAAATGGGTTATCACCCTTGACTGCAGCAGCCACTGCAAGCAGCACAAATGGGCTGTTTGACAAGCAGATTCTGTTGAGCATGTTGGCTTCAGCCCAACGCAAGGTCACTGCGGCCTGGCTGTGCGCAGTGCAGCAACCTCTGAAGAGTTGTGACCATAGAAGGTTGGGAAGAGAAAGGTTCATAGAGTTCTGACCTTTCGCTATGGTGCCAGACCCTAGGGGCAACCAAGACAGAGCAGCCAATTTGACACTCAGTGCTGCTCGAGGCATTTGCTGTGTGTCTCTGACTGGCATCTAACAGCAGTCTGCATGCTGCAGAGGCTGTGCAGCAGCTGCTGGCAGTGGCAGATGATCTGGCAGACAAGGGGACTGCTCTGGGCAAGGGAACAACTGCAAAGGCATGGGCAGTGCAGCACATCCTGCACAGCTGTGAGAAGCGCAAAGAGAAGCTGGTCATCTTCTCTCAGTACCTCATGGACCTTGATGAGCTGGAGCATGTGTTGCAACAGGTGAGCAAAGCATACATTGAGGCACTTACCTGACTGTATGAGATGAGACATCCTCACCCCGCCTTCTCATGTCCCGACCCTGCTGCCCCCTCCCTGTCCCCATTTAGCTTCCCCCTAGCTTGATTGGCTGTGCAAATGTATTGAGTGCAGATGCTGATAAGAGTTGCCCTGCTGTGCAGAATTTCCAATGGAGCAAAGGCAAGCAGTATTTGAGATTAGATGGCGGGGTTAACTCACAGACCCGCCAACAGCACACACGCTTCTTCAATGACCCCACCTCTTCTGTTCAGGTACTTGAGCATGTCATCTAGTCAAGGGCAGCTGACTGATCACAGCTAGCTTGGCCTCTTTGCTTTTCATTGCCAATTCATTTCTGCATGAAACAAGCCGTGTGTACTATAGTAGGCTCCTGTGTGGGCACAACATGGCTTATCTGTGCATGACCTAGGTCAGTCTTCACAACGCTGAGTAAGCTTCTCAGCATCACACACTTTCTGACACAAACAATTGGGTATAAATGCTTGCGCACTGTGTTGCTGATGTTGTGCACATAACCTCTCAATCAGATGTGCTGCATTCCAGCCTGCTCACAGGCCCTTGCATTCCTGTCTATAGCACAGATGATTTTTTGCAGGTGTACTTGATCAGCACAAAGGCTGGCTCTGTGGGCATCAACCTGACAGCCGCCTTCAGGATCATGGAATCCAGTGCACAATGCACAGGTAAGCACTCTCAACACGTGCTCAAGATTACCGGAACAATATGTGCATCATCTTTCACATTGAGGAAACCCAGCATGGTGAGATTGTCGTTTTGCAGTTGAACAATCACCTCCAAAAGGCCCTCAACCGCAAACAGTTGTCTCCTGTTGTGACACATCAGTGGCAGCAGATAGACATGACTATTCACTGTCCTGCTTTTGTGTTTGTAAGGTAACTGACAAGCAGGCTTCTGCCAGACTAAAAATTCAGGCGCTACCACCTTGCACTGATTCAAAGCGTGCATCAATGGGTATGATGTCATGCCTGCAGGCCATCGCCAGGATCTACCGCTATGGACGGACGCATGCAACATTTGTGTACCGCCTGCTGTACAAGGGCACAGCCGAGCACAGGGTCTACCGCAGGAATGTGGACAAGGAGGGCCTCTTCATGAAGGTGGTTGACAAGCAGACTGTCAAAGGTGATACCCAGCTGCACCTGATGTCCTGCACTGCTTTGCAAAAGCTGTGCTGTCTCCAGTGCAACAGTGTCAAAGAGTCTTGGTGTTGAGCTGATAGCATAGCATAGGTGACAGTATGAGTGAGAGTGCAACTTGACAGGGTCTGTTGATATGCATAGCAATCAAAGGCAGCAAGTACAAGCAGCCATAGCAAACAGCTGCAAATGCTACCTTGAGGAGACAGGAGATCTCAGCTGACATGCATATATTGTGCATTTGCTGTCCGCAGCCTGCTCACACTCATGCCTGTCAGCCATATGCCATGACATCATCACAAACACCCTCAACAGGTTTGTCAGGATTAACAGAGACGGAAGTGCTTGCAGACACTTGATCTTGCTTGTCAATGCTCGAGCAGCCCCTTGCAGCCATACACAAAAGCCTTCAATTGGTGATCATGTACATTTCTAAAAACAACTCTTGGATATGCAGAAATATATATTCTGGTAGTCCAGCATCCCCTGAACTTTAATCATGTTGCAGGTACCAATAAGCTGGAGGATGTGGACATATATGCCTTTGATCCTCCTGCCCCAGCAGACGAAGGCACACTCAGAAACGTGGTTGTGAACAGCACAGATGAAGTACTCAAGTTGCTGTTGCGTGCTGACATGGCCAATGACAGATGGATAGCTGGCTGGGAGAACCACAAGGAGAACCTTCCGGAAGATCCGTCCCAGGCAAGGCTTGCAGCATCACAAGTGCTCATGGCAGCGCTCTGCAATATTGTGCAGCTTGCTTGTCATGATGCGCATGTGCCGTTGTCTCAATACAAGCACATAATGCTGGATTCAAAAATTCAGGCTATGGGTTCAGGTTGTGCGTCTGATCTAACTAGACACATGAAGCTCAAATTCAGCATGCAGAAGGCAGCAGGCATGACTGACAAGCAGTTCGATTGATGCTATTGTATTCCTGGCTGTGTGGCTTGATGCTGTGAGCTGACACTCAATGTGCATCCACAGCTGAGCTGCGAAGCCTGTCTGTGCTGAGTCTAATTGTAAGATGTGTGAGCTGTCATGAGCTGGCACCTGTAGGAACACAATTGCCCATGAGTTGGCACCGGTAGGAACACAATTGCCCATCAGGTGGCACCAGTAGGAACACAATTGCCCATCAGGTGGCACCAGTAGGGACAGAATTGCCCATGTGCATTTACATTCATCTCCAAGCCTTACTTCTCAGCTGAAACTAAACCCAAGTGTCACAAAGCATGCAGCATGTCAATAGGCGCTTCCTTGCGTTTGCAGAAATTGACAGCTGAGCAGAGAAGAGAAGCAGCCAAGCGGTACACCCTGGAGCAAGACCTTACCAGGGGCTCTGTTGCTGGTGCTGAGAAGCGCAAGAGGCTTGTCAGGGTGAACATGATACTCCCATCCCTTGCTGCATGAGACCACAATGCTATATGTGCTGCACCATGTGGAACTGTCAATTCGTGGTGTTCTAGTCCATCCTGAACCCCAGAAGTCCAGGGAAGTACAGAACTTCCAGGATGGCTTGTGGGTGTCAGTCATGTGTAGACAGTCACATTGCTGTGCACGAACACGGGAGAGTTGTAACATTCAGCGTGAGCGCACGTTGCTCAGCTTTTCGTTGAGGTTGCATCACACAGAGCTGTTGCCATGCCTCAAGACACAACAGTACTTGCCATGGTATGCAGAAACATTTCCGTAATGATGAGGATTTCCAGCTCACCACAGCTGAGACGGCTTTGCTGGCCAAACAAGCGGCAGAGCTGCAAGACTACGACCAACTCCCTACTGCTGGCACGCAACAGGCCCCACCTCTGGTGCCTGTCAAGGGCTCTGCTGATGCGTCTGCACTCAAGCACTCAAATGCCATGCCAGCTTCTACAGCAGCTACCAAGGCAGCAGCACCTTCTGAGACAACTGTACCTGAGGCTGTGATGAAGCCAGCGCACCCTGTGCTGCTGCACTCTGCTTCCATGCCTGCTGCAACAACAAAAGCTGCCTCATCAGCAGCTGATGAAGCCAAGGCAGCAGCTGATGAAGCTGAGGCAGCAGTTGATGAAGCCAATGTAGCAGCTGAGCAGCAGGCATCGCCACAGCTGCCTGCTAGTATGCAAGCACTCCTCAACCGCGTACCATCATCACCATTACGCAGGTCCACACAGGAACTGCATTCAGGTGCCAACGCTGCTGCTGCTGCTGCTGCTGCACCTGCTGCTGCCAATAGTGCTGCAACTGCACCTACTGCTGCAACTGCTGCTGCTGCTGCTGCTGCACCTGCTGCATCAGAGGGAGCAAGTCAGAAGAGCCAAAGCAAGATCTGGCGGCCACCGTCTGCTGTCAGCAGCTCACCACAGCGCAGCTCCGGCACATCAGCGCAACAAGCTTCCAGCAGCACGCTAGCTGGCACCCGTACCAAAGAGGCTTCGCACACTCAGGCCCGGTCTCAAGCTGCAGCCGGTGTGGCTGCAGAGAAGAGACCCCTGACTGAAGGCCCTGCTAGCCCCTTGGGAGCCTTGGCAGACAAGGTGGGTCAGAATCAGAGGATGCTTGCTAAGAAGCGCAAGTGCCCGGAAGGGGAATCGCTTGACAGCCAGGAAAGGGACGTGCAGGCAACTCGTGGCAGCAAATCAGCTAGTTTCAGTTCGGTTTTGGACAGTCTGGGAAGAGAAAGCCAGGGGAAGAAGGCCATGGGGGTGAATGAGGGGGCTCAGAAGGAGAAGACTCATGGGCATGCAGGCAAGAGCCTGCAGGCAATAGCCCCGCAACAAATGGCAGAAGCACTGAGCAAGAAGAAGCAGAATAGATCAGCAGGTATGGATCTTGCCTGAGGATGCCAAGTTTCTGACATGCTCCCTTGCATTAAGTGCCTATGGCATAGATCATTCATATCGTCTTGGGCCTGTCACAGCAAGGCTTGCTATTGTTATTGCGTCAGTAGCATTGTCTGTTCCAAAATGTAACAGAACCCAAATTCCTGCTCATGGCATGTGCATATCAGCAACTAAGCCGGACATTCTTGCACTGTCTATCAAAAGGCACAACATCTAAAACATGGATTGAATGCTTTTGACACCATTCTGGATGACAATTTATTGACACATGTGTTCACAAAAAGCATTTCAGACATGCTGCTCACATCTAGGTTGCATCTTGATGCCGGCGGTGAGATTGCCATCAGCAAGCAGCAGAACTCAACATCAGCTGACAACACCTCCACATAGAACCTCAGTTGCTTCATGTTGAAGGCAGTGAGTGTCCCATTGGCCACCAGCAGAAAGTCAATGCAAAATTCCAAATGCTAAACCAGAAACATGCAAGTTGCATTGTGATGCAGGCATTCAAACTTCCACTGGCAAGCAGCAGAAGTCCATTCAAGCTGACAGCAGCCCAGATGGTGAACCAGGATCATGTGAGGACAAGGCTGGCAAGAACAATGCCAAGGAAGCTGCTGCCTCCAAGCTTACTACTGCTGGTGGTGGTGCTTACAAGTCCTCTGCCAGTGCTAACAAGCTGTCTGCTGACAAGGCCTCTGAGGATGCTGCCAATCAAGGCAAGTCCTCTGGTGATACTGGTGACAAGACGTCTGAGCAGAGCAGTGCAAGGCGTAAAGTGAGGCTTCCAGACGCCCCCCTCTTTGTGGCTGGCAGTCCTGCTGGAGCAGATTGTACAGTGCAGTGGGTACAGCAGTACAAGTTGGAGCATCCTGAATGCAGTCATGCAGAGGCCCTTACTGGTGAGCTACTCTCTGTGCCTAGTGTGCTTTTAGTGCTTTACTCTTACTACTTCAGTACTGTACTGCTTTATAGTGTGTCTGGCACCATTGCTGCTGATTTTTGGGAGTGTCATTGCGTGCATTGATGCATGGCTCCAGCACCAGATCCAGCTCTGAAGCTGCTGTTGACTGAAGGTGATGAATGCTTGTGGTGCTGCCTGTGTCGTCTCTGCCAGCTTGACCCATGTCATGTGCTGTCATGAGGTGACCGCCTCACAGATGGTCAGCAGCATTCAGGAGCAAGTCTTCAGAGGGAGCACTGACATTGCTTGACTCAGACACTGTGACGAATGTCCAGGCTGTCATGCACAACATGCATGCCACTGATGCATCAGCAGTGCAACATGAATTCAACAGCAAAGTAACGCGCTATTGATGTCTCCTTTCTGCTTCAGCATGGAGAGCTGCCAGGTCTCAGGCCTTGAGGAAAACCCCTGACCAGCACCCAGCTGAACGCTACAACAACACCTCTTCCCTGGACTCTGTCCGGTCCTCTTTGCCACAGCTGACTGGCAGTGCCAAGGCCTCCCACACACTCTTGCAGACCAAAGCAGCAACCCCACACGCCTCCCAGGCGCAACAATCAGCCTTGGACAAACCCAAAGCAGCTGCTGTGCCATCCACAGGCATCAAAGGAGGCGCTCAAGGAGAAGCTGTTGCTAAGCAGGGTACACCAGGACTGGGCAGTGTCAAAGCAGGGCAGGGCAGAGGGGCGACGTCTGCTTCAGGGCAGCCTGCAGCAGCCCCGGCACATGGAGAGCATGCAACATGTGGACCCACCTCTACGTCTGCTCATGGACAGCCACAGGAGCTTCACACACACACACAGAAACCAGTAGGCTCGGCGCCCAAAGCCAAGAGGGATGAGTCAGTTTCGCGTAAACCTGAGTCACAGACGTCAGGCAAGCATGCTGCGTCAGCATCAGCGCATCTGTCTAAGGAAGGCAGCCAGAAGGCGGGAGCTGGCTTAGTGAAGAAGAGGAAGAGCAGAGAGCAGGGAACTGGAACAGATGTCAGAGTCCCTCTTCAACAGCCCAAGGGCATTCCTGCTCTTGAAGGGCGTGCCAGAGTTCAAGCTGGCAAGGCCCCCAAAGGCCATCCCAATGGGACCCAGCCCCAGGGCACTTCAGAGTCCCAGGTAGAGAAACGCCACAACTGTAAAGTCTCTGTGCCTGCTAAGGAAGGCTCTTCTAATCTCCACCCATGGAACCGGTCAAAGAGCAAGTCCCCAGATACTGAGGCTGAGTCACACGGCAAGAGCATGCCTGCTCAGGAGGACAGCACTGCAGGGATCACCTCTGCCAAGGTACACAGCTGCAAGCACTGCCACTCACATGCTGCAATGGTCTGCTGCCTTGATTCTTGGTGATAAGTGTCCAAAATGCTCTGGTTGATGCTTTGAATACACACACGAATGTGAGTCCACACACATGTCGGTGTGGAATAGCACACACGTGAATGCAAATGCACACACATACAATGCGAATGCAGCGCAGGCCAAGCAGCTATCGTCCCCTCCTGTATGGCTTACACCCTGAGCCCACCTCCCTTGTGTTCATTACAGACTCTAACGGGCACTCTTGCATGTACTGCAAATCTCTCTGAAATCTCTTGTGTTCATGAAGGCCCCTGAGGCCAGCAGAGCACAGAAGCGCAGACGCAGCACTTCCTCCTCTCCAGATCTGTCCCAAACAGCCCAGCTTGGATCTCCAGTGGTCATTCCATCACTTGGGGCGTTTCCTGAGCTGTCACAAGCCTCCCGCTTTGCTGCCCTGTCCCCAAGGACAAACCAGCTCAGCTCCCCACCACCTCAGAGGCACACTCCGAAAGGGCGCCAAATTGGCTCCCCAACTCTGCGGGAGATGTATTCCCGCCACGAAGCTTCCCGCCAGAGTCCCAAAGCGCCCCAGCCCACACCAAGCTTGGGCAACCCTGGCAGCAGTGTTGCAGTCTGGCCAGGGGGCAGCTTTGCCAAGCTGCTAGTGAATCCAGCTGACGCAGGTTCAGTTGATGCAAGCCTAGTGAAGCATGGTGCTGAGCTGCTGTCAGAGGCACTGCAGAGCAGCTCGCCGGATTCCGTGGCTGATAGTAAGGGATCTGCTGAGAACGCAGGTGGTAGCAGCAAGGGGCCCAAATCTGTCATTGGTGCGAGCAGTAGGCAAAAGCCTGAGTCTCAGTCACTGCCTGTCAGCTCTCATCAGGCTCCTGTAGTAGCTGAGTCAAGTCTAGGTGGTGGGTCAGCCCAAAGACCAGGCCTGCAAACTCAAAGAGATGACAAGCAGGCTGTGCTTTCGCAAGCGCTGAAGCATAGTAAATCTGATAGAAAACGCAGGCGCGACTCTCGACCTGCACCTGATGGAGATCTGATAGATCTGACCCAGTCAGATGTCTGATAAATGTGCATTGCATTCAATTTGGTAGAGTAGGAATACGCTGTATTGATAGCATGTATACATGTATGATTTGCCTTTGTATACGTATGGATAGCAATAGTTGGAAAAACATTCAGGACTAAACAGAGGATGAAACATGTCTTTGAGCCTTGCTCAGACAGCTGTATACCATGATGTAGCATTGCCTAGTCAGGACAACTTTGGAGATCGAGAATTCAGGTACATGTTTGATATCCGTATCCTCTTGTGAGCAAAGCGCATGCACTGCACGGCAGCGCTTCTATCAGTGTCAGCCCCAGATCGACAGCTTGCAATGTGTCAGCACTCAGCCAGCCACTGTTGTAATGCAATACTACGAACATGCATATGACACCCATGCATACTTGCCGATATATTTTGCAGTGACACTCTCTATGTACACACTGATCCCGACAGTTTACCGAGCTTTGCTGAAGAGTGCAGTTTCGGGAACTGATCATCGGATTCATACCACTAAGAAAAGCGCATGCGCTGTCGGGCGGACCCGTGACAAAGGCACTAGCTGCAACGCAAGCTGCGTACAGATGCATGCATGCATAGAGCACAACCTAAGGGATACTGAAATGGCGAATATCCTGGCCTGCATTGCGATTGGTCCAGATTGCCGAAAATGTGAAACGCGAAATGAACGCTGCAGAATCCCTTGCCTCGCAGCGCAGCTAGTCCCCACCGCTCAGA
>JAABUP010000490.1_pt1 | contig 87107 bp, 73 predicted proteins | sample 5559201 | NCBI WGS metagenome assembly JAABUP01 (sample SAMN10711887, study PRJNA513373) | rock metagenome | isolation source: Antarctica rocks | place: Antarctica
CCCCATACCCCTCCTCCCAAATACCCCCTTCCCATCTTCCCCCTCCTCCTCCCAGATACCCCGAATACCCCCCACCCCGATGCGATAGGTATAGCTATGTTTATGTTTATGTTTATGTTTATGTGTGGTGTGTGGTGTATGGTGCATGGTGTTCTTCAGGGGGGGGGAAGGGGGATTAGGAGGGGGACGGGGTTGACTTTTGTGGGGGAGTAAGAGAGGATAGATAGATAGGTGGCTGAGATGTTGTTGGGGGAGTATGAGGGTTTTCTGGTTGGGAAGAGGGGGGCTGGAGGTTTTGTAGTGGCAAGGAATGGGAAGTTCGGAAACGAGATCGAATTTTTGGCTCGGTCTTTCTTGAGTTGGTTTACTTTTAGTAATATATTGTTTTTATCAGCGATATATTCATTGGGTCCCTCTCAACCATTTCATACATATATATACACCAGCTCGTATAGCCCAGTCATCGTTTCAGTTGGCGTAATCTTGAGCCCTTCAAGCTTCAGCCAGCTTCAACAGCCCCTCTAAATTAATACTTTTGGGCCGCTCGATCGGCAAACCCAGCGCCCGATCCCATATCAACTGCGCCAGCGGGCCCAGTCCGCGCGAGACGCCGAACGTGGCGGTGTAGTAAAGTGTTTCGTGGAAGCCGTAGTGGTGGAAGAGCACACCGGAGGAGGAGTCGACGTTTGGGAATGGGTTCTTGGTCTGATGTGGCTGTTAGCTCCGTGGTTGGCACTATGGAAAAAGATTGGGAGGGGCGCTGGTAAGGGTGAACTACCTTGCCGTGCTCTTTCAGCACTCCTGGCGCGATCTCCGAGTTCTTCTTGACGAGCCGAAAGACTGGATCTTTGGCTATTTCCGGGCGCGAAGAGGCGAACTTCATCAGTGCTTCGAAGCGGGGATCTGGTTTCCGCAAGACGGCGTGGCCGTAGCCCGGGACGACTTGGCCTGATTTCAGAGTACTCCAGAGGTAGTCTTTGACATCTTGGTCGGAGAAGGAGGTGCCGATGTGTGATTGCATTTTCAATATCCAGCGGAGGACTTCCTGGGCGGCGAGACTGCAGAGCTGAGGTTTAGCAGATAACCTTTCTAAGAGATTGATGGAAGCTTGGGAACGACCTACCCGTGTAAGGGACCAGCCAGACCCTGTAGTCCAGCACTGTAGCTCAAGAACGGATCGCCGAGTGCGCTGCCCACAAGATGTGTCGCATGAGCCGAGACGTTCCCGCCTTCATGGTCCCCATGCAGTCCGAGATATAGCCGTAATAGGTCCTGAAAGTTTTCGTTTTCCTTTCCACCTTTCCCTAGCATGGCAGCAAAGTTATACGACCAATCTTGCTCAGGGTCCACCTCTACCGGCAGAGCCCCTCCGCCTTTGTAGCTATTCTGATATATCTTTGCGGCAATAGTGGGCAGCTTCGCCAGTAACGAAATGCTGTCTTCGAACGTCGGCTCCCAGTAATCCGCCTTGTTGACTCCTTTTTCGTAGGCCTTCGCAAACGCACTGGTGTGGTTGAGGGTTGAGACAGCACAGGCGAATTGCGTCATGGGATGTAAATCCGTAGGGAAATTATCCAGCATCTGCTCAACAAAGCTGGGTAGCGTGGATTTTTGAGCAAGCTCCCGGGAAAAGGCGCGGATCTGGTTCGTTGAGGGGACTTGGCCCGTGAGAAGGAGCCAGAACATGGCTTCGGGCAGCATCTCAGTGCCGGTGGTACCCTTTGGGAGGACTTCCTGGCAGTCGGTGATGCTTTTCCCGTGGAAGCGAATGCCTTCATTGGCGTCGAGGACGGATCCTTCCCACACCATTGCTTTGAGGCCTCTGAGAGGTCGTCAGACGGGGACAGCCGAACTGAGTCCTGAGGCGATAGACGCACCTCATGCCTCCTAGTGTATTCTCTACTTTCACTTCTCCGATTTTCTTGTTTGCATGACTCTTGACTTTCTTCAAGAGCTCCCGTTTGGCTGGGATGATTTCTTGGAGTGTTGCCTTGAGGTCCGGCTCGTTGGTAGAGGAGTAAGGCCTGCATAAAGTTGTGGACGTGGGCGTTAATCTGGGCTATCACAATGAGTCAGATATTGTGTATCTATTCAATGGTATTCATCTGTTTGATTGGATAGAGTTACCTTTAGCAATTGGGCAGCCAACGAGGCTGACCTTGTTCTAACATTCATGTTTGAGGTGAAAAGTCGAAATCTGTAGTCAGTGAGCGCGTCTCTTCCTTCCTCCTCCCTGACAATATATCGGATGGCATTTCACAGCATCTTACCAAGCAGTACTCCTATGACCCGGAGTATGTTGTAAGCCGCGGCAGATCGGACAAGTGGGGTGGGCACCGGACTTTGACCGGAATTTAGAAACCCATCATATAAGGTGGGGAGGTATTGCTGATGAAGATCTATGTCTTCTACAAGATGATACACAGATTAGTAGGGGCTCTATCCCATCAGCCCATACGCTGTCAAACATGCCTACGCCCAATTGCTTTATCACTTCGAACAAGAGCAATGTCAAGCATACTCCCAGCGGTCAATCCCCCCCTCTCTACAGCTCTTCCCACCGACTCCTACCAGCTCCTACCAACTAGCGAGAAGGCTGGCCTTCGAGAAGATGAATTACAAGATCAACAGGTGGAGGCAGTCATACAGTGGTGGGCATCTGAAAGATACAAAGGCGTCAGACGTCCATACTCCGCCGACGATGTTGTTAGCAAAAGAGGTGCACTTCAACAAATATATCCCAGCTCCCTGATGGCAAGGAAATTATTTAATCTGTTAAATGAGAGAGCTGCTGCTGGAGAGCCGGTACACACCATGGGCGCCATCGATCCAGTGCAGATGACCCAACAAGCCCCAAACCAAGAAATCCTCTATATCTCCGGCTGGGCTTGCTCATCTGTACTCACCAGCACCAATGAGGTCTCACCGGACTTCGGCGACTATCCATACAACACGGTTCCAAACCAGGTTCAAAGGCTTTTCAAAGCGCAACAGTTACATGATCGGAAACACTGGGATGCGAGGAGATTGAGTAAAGAGAAGAGGGCTGAAACACCATACATTGATTACATGCGGCCGATTGTTGCGGACGGAGACACCGGACATGGTGGCCTGACTGCTGTCATGAAGCTCGCCAAGCTTTTTGCAGAGAACGGCGCCGCTGCTGTACATCTTGAAGACCAGCTGCATGGCGGGAAAAGGTGCGGTCATCTGGCGGGGAAGGTGCTTGTTCCAGTGGGCGAGCATATCAATCGATTGGTGGCCATGAGATTTCAGTGGGATCTCATGGGCTGTGAAAACCTCGTGATCGCGAGGACGGACTCTGAGTCGGGTAACTTACTTAGTAGTGCGATTGATGTGCGGGATCACGAGTATATCCTTGGGGTGAACGAGGACGTCGAACCGCTTTCGGAGACGCTACAAGCCATGGAGCTGGAGGGTGCAAGTGGCGAGGAGATTGATATGTTTGAGGCAAAGTGGGTGAAAGATCATAAGCTCATGACTTTCGATGAAGGTATGGCACCGCATTTGATCCTCGAAGCATCCATCAACTAATCTCTATACTTCTCCAGCCGTCACACAGCATCTCAAGGCTGAAGGCGCGGACCAAACCCTGGTCGATGAGTATGTGAAGAGGATTAGCGTTGACCCCAACATGTCGTTGTCTCGAAGGCGGTCACTTGCCGCAAACTACGCCGAGTCCCCGGTCTTCTTCTCGTGGGACATTCCTAGGACTCGAGAGGGCTTCTACCACTATAGATCCGGAATACCGGCCGCCACCAAGCGAGCCATTGAATTCGCTCCTTATGCTGACCTACTCTGGCTTGAAACTGCGGACCCGAACGTGGAGAAGGCAGGCCGCTTTGCCAGCGAAATTAGAAAGGCGTACCCAGGGAAGCATTTAGTATACAACCTCAGTCCTTCATTCAATTGGATGGGTCAGGGCTTCGACGATACGACTCTCAAGTCTTTCATTTGGGATCTTGCCAAGCACGGCTTCGTTCTGCAACTCATATCTCTGGCCGGTCTGCACTCGACCGCAACAGTCACGGCTGAACTCTCCCGAGACTTTAAGAAGGATGGGATGCTTGCTTATGTCAAGCTAATCCAAAGACGAGAGAAGGAGCTTGGAGTCGATGTACTGACACACCAGAAGTGGAGTGGTGCTGCATACGTTGATGGGATCCTCGGAGCCATCCAGAGTGGCAGCAGCGGCTCTAAGAGCATGGGCGAAGGGAACACCGAGACGGGGTTCTGAGTCCCTAATTCTGGCGATTGGCTGGTAGCAAGCCATGTTTGAGGTGACCTGAATGGCCGATTGCAACGCGCCAAAGGAGACGAAAAAGGTCATGGCTCCTGCTCGATATATTGATCGGCAGTAAGCAGCATGAGACAGAGCCGATGTTTCACCCCTAACCCACTGCAAAAGTGGAGTGAGACTATTGCACCACGGGCTATCGACCTTGGCCGGTGTGATTTCATCTCGAACATTGATGGAAGATTTGCCCAGGAAGGGTTTGTCTTCTGAGAAGGTGGGAAAGTAACGCTGCACAGCATCTGGTCATGGAATGGGCTACAGCAAAGTAGCTTGAGAACCCTTCCTCACAGGAGAGAGAACATTGCCATTGAAAATGATGAGACAGTATGAGGGATGTAATTCCGATATAGAGCGAGGATGTTATAAATATGCTCTTCTGGCTCGCATTACGATTCTTCAAATTGAATACAGTTTTGTTCATCTCTTCAGCTCTTCACTTTGCGGAGATATGGAAAGTATCAGCGCTAGGCGGATATATTTTCCGAAAGTGACCGAGACGTGCGAGAGTGCCGACGCACCCAGAACGTCCAAGGGCTGAAATTTTCTGAATTCGTTCTCCACGCACTCACCATCTGTCTTCTTTCGCCCACTTCTTGTAGAGGGTCGCTGGCTCACCCTCTTTTCTGGCTTTGAGCCATATCTCCACTCTTCGTATCCGGAGGCTTCGCAATATTTCTTAAACGAATCAATAATCACAATTATTCTACCCACGTGGGCTTAATTGCGCAGTTCCGCATCTTGCTTCTTTGACGTCTTTAGTATCCGAATCACCAATTCTCCAACATCGTTAACAGAGAATGCCACATCCAGTATCCCCGCCTACCATCCCCGTCATGATCACCAAGTCCGCTGCTCCATCCGGCGTTGCTCCGACCCATGATGAAGTCTCCTCCTTCCTAATCACCATCTTCAACGCCAAAACATCCCAAGAGTCTCTTGATGCTGCATATGCTCTCACAAATCTCCTTATTACATCAGTCGGGTTCCGTGGGTTCCACGCATACGGGGTCTTAGAGGAGATCAAGAAGGCTGCGGCCGACAAGAAGGATGGTTCAAGGCGGGAGAGTGCCATGATCCTTCTCGGTGCTCTTTTCGAGAAATTCCCGCCTGCGCAGCCTATCTCCGAGGTCGTGTTCCTACTTCAAAATGGAGGCATCCTGGCGTCGGCACTCGACGCTCTTGCAGATAAGGGTGGTGTGGTCAGAGAATCGGCGCAGTACGCCCTGGATGCTTTGTTTGCAAATCTTTCACCAGAGGCGCAACTCGTGGGTCTCATCCCTGCCCTATCACAGTACTTGGTGAAGAGATCCGGCAAGTGGCAAGGAACAGTGGGTGCCTACGAGCTGCTGGGAAGAATGGCAGACAAGGCAAAGATGGGCTTGGGGAGCAAAGAGGAGGAAAAGATCAAAGACTTCATGAGAGAATCCATGGGCAAGAAATTGGCTGGACTGATCCCTGTTGTTGAGACAGGAATGCACGACTTGAAGGATCAGGTTGGGAAGCAAGCTTTGAAGACAATGACCGCTCTGACCACCCTTCTGACAAACGACGATGTCGCTCCTCGGATACCGCTCCTGATCAAGACGATGGAAAAGCCGTCCACTGAGACCTTGCAGAAGGCGATCCATGCGCTTTCGCAAACCACCTTCGTCGCGATTGTCACATCCCCGGTTCTTGCCCTTCTCACGCCACTCCTCGAAAGATCGTTAAACACGCCTACCACTTCGCAAGAGGTCCTGCGGCAGACCGTGGTGGTTGTTGAGAATCTGACGAAATTGGTGCACGATCCAATTGAGGCGAGGACCTTCTTGCCGAAGCTACGGCCTGGTGTTCAGGGCGTCAAAGACAGAGCCTCTCTGCCTGAAGTCCGAGCACTTGCCACGAGAGCCCTTGCGGTCATTAGAAAGGCCATGAGGGACGATGACGGGAATATTCTCTCTGGTCAAATCGCACCTACATCTGCTGCAGACATTTTGCAGGTGTTGGAAAACGAGGTCAGAGTACATGGTGGTGTTCTTGGGCAGCCCGGTGACGCTGAAATATGGACCCTGACAAGAGGCTATATCGCGGACATGGTCAAAGAGGACGTGAATATTCGCCAAGTTTCGCGAATCAGTCGCTGCACTGGGCCCTATCTACAACAACTCCTGAAGCCAGGCGAGGCCGACGCTGTCTCGCAGGCCTTGGAGAAGCATTTCGTTGACGAAGACCATCGCAAATTTGGGCAGCCTATCAAAGCAGAGACGGGCGAGGTCGAAATTGTGAACACGGACTTCTCCCTTGCATACGGTGGTATGTTGCTACTGTCGCACACCAACATTACATTACATAAGGGGCACAGATATGGTCTCTGCGGAAGGAACGGCGCTGGCAAGTCTACGCTCATGCGGAGTATAGCCGAGGGCAAGCTGGAGGGATTTCCCAGTAAGGATCAGCTCAAGACATGCTTTGTTGAGCACAACCAAGGCGAAGATGCAGACTTGAGCATCCTTGAGTTTGTATCGAAGGATCCGGAATTGGCTGCATCTGGCCAGGAGCGCATATCTGAAGTTCTGAGCGAGGTCGGCTTCACAGCAGGACCTCACGGGCGGCAATCAGAGAAAGTCGGCTCACTCTCAGGTGGATGGAAGATGAAGCTTGCCCTGGCAAGGGCCATGCTCATGGGGGCCGACGTTCTCTTATTGGACGAACCTACCAATCATTTGGACGTTGGGAACGTCAAGTGGTTGGAGGAATATCTCAAAAGCCACACGGAAATCACAAGCTTGATCGTGTCGCACGACTCTGGCTTTCTTGACAACGTTTGCACGGACATCTACCACTATGAACAGAAGAAGCTGGTCTGCTATCAGGGTAACCTTGCAGCTTTCGTGCGACAAAAGCCGGAAGCGAAGGGCTACTATACGCTGTCAGCTTCCCAGGTCTCGTTCAAGTTCCCCAATCCGGGAATTCTAACGGGAGTCAAATCATCCACGAGAGCCATCATTCGCATGCAGGATTGTACCTTTACCTACCCTGGAGGTACAAAGCCATCCCTTGCTGATGTTTCTTGCGCGCTCACCCTCTCCTCTCGTACCGCCATCATTGGCGCCAACGGTGCGGGCAAGTCAACTCTGATCAAGCTGCTCACTGGCGAAACCATTCCACAAACGGGTAGAGTCGAGAAGCACCCTAATTTGCGTATCGGCTACATCAAGCAGCACGCTCTAGAGCACGTGGAAATGCACATGGAGAAGACGCCCAACCAGTATCTGCAATGGCGATATGCCAATGGCGATGACCGTGAAGTATTGATGAAGCAGACCAGAGTGCTCACTCCTGAGGACAAAGCACAGATGGAGAAGATGGTCAATCTCGGCCCGGGAATGGGTGAGCGGAAGGTGGAGAACTTGATGGGACGACAGAAGTTCAAGAAATCGTTTCAGTATGAAGTCAAATGGGTGGGCATGCTCCCGAAGTACAACAGTCAAGTGTCGCGTGAAACCCTTCTCGAGCTTGGCTTCGACAAGCTCGTGCAAGAGTTTGACGATCACGAAGCTTCCCGCGAAGGTCTCGGCTTCCGGCAACTCGAGCCCAAGGTGATCTCGAAACATTTTGAGGACATTGGCCTCGACCCCGAGATTGCCAACCACAACGAGATCTCCGGCCTATCGGGTGGGCAAAAAGTGAAAGTGGTACTTGCGGGCGCCATGTGGAACAACCCGCATCTGCTCGTGCTGGACGAACCGACCAACTATCTGGATCGTGATTCCCAAGGCGGGCTCGCCGTGGCCATCCGGGAGTACAAGGGTGGGGTGGTGATGATCTCTCACAACGAAGAGTTCGTGGGAGCGTTATGTCCGGAGCAATGGCACGTGGCGGACGGGCGGGTCACACACAAGGGCCACTTGGCGGTGTCGATGGATCGATTCGAGGACAGCCGACCGGGGAGCAGCGCAGCCAGCTCCCGAGCGGGCTCCAGTGCGGTGTCCAGTGCCACGGCGTCGGCGGTCAACTCGGGCGCGGAGGACGGCGGGGACATGAAGTTCAAGGTGAAGAAGAAGACGAAGAAGTTGACGCGGGCGCAGATGAAGGATCGGGAGGTCAGGCGGCGGTTGAGGCACATTGAGTGGTTGAATTCGCCCAAGGTATGTTCTCATGTTCCGTTTGGAGTGTAGGCGATTGGGGAGCTTGGCTGACCGTTTGCTTAGGGGACGCCTCACCCTCCGGACACGGATGATGATGAGTGAACATGATTCGCATGCGACGGTCAGGGACGATGAGGAAGAGGTTCTTTGGTGTACGGCAAATAGACGGCGTTGGACTTTGGGCATGATGAGAGAGATACCTACCCGTGCATTTTAGGGACAAGCGTGTGGAGGGATTACGTCAGCTTATAGATGAGTATGGAACGCCTTGACGCGGGTGATTTGGAAACATGTTAGTGTGAATGGGAAGATGTCAGATAGAGGGTGAATTGATTAGAGAATTCTGTAGGGTCCACCCAATCATTCAACAACCCTCTGCGATGGTACCTATGTAAAGGAGTACTACTATGTAGACACGTAGAGTACGTTAGCGTGACCGTTGTGTACCCATAATCCCCTAGCGCCGTCATATCCAGCCCAATAAAGTCAATGCGCCGATCGACAAGCCTAATGCAGCTCTAGTAGCCTTACCATAGAGCCTTAATCCACATCGGGGCAAAATGAACCTGTCTTTACTTTCCTATCGCGTGGCTGACATGGTCTAGACCAGAGCAGCCCCCCTTTTTTGGGGAGAGATAGTGCAGGTAGTCGTCATGGTTCATGGTTCATGCATTGTGTATTGGCTTATCTGTATGGAGTATGCAGGAGATGGATGGATAGGGTGGGTGGGTGGGTGGAGAGGGGATTGACTGGGAGTGTATGAATTGTATGAATTGTATGATCTTGTGAAGGGTGGGAGGGAGTGGAGATGGGTGTGGTCGGTAGGTCATTACCCCACTTCACTTGCTGGTGTAGATGGACTACTTTACCTCCTCAGATCCCAATAACCTGATTGCCTGATACCTGATACCTTAACCACCTACTTGGATCCAGCCGAGGGGTTCAACCATGTCATGATGTCCCCATCCAATGCCCGCTAGTTCTATCACTTCCCGAGTCCCCGCTTAAACTTGGCTCGGACGATCACGTTATTTAGTACCTTGTCACCTTGTCTAGTACTACGGTAGTGAATGAAGTGAAGGGAGTGAGAGAGAGGTCGCCTTATCTCAATCTCAACGGTTACACCTCACATCTTACACTTCACACCTCACACTTCCATCCATCCATCCATGGTCCTCCACCCTGCTTTGTCTCTATAACGTGGTACCATCGTCAAGAGCACGACGACATACGAGCCTACCGAATAGGTGCATCATCTCTTATTAACCAGCTAACCACTCACCTTCACCAACCAACCACCACCCACCATGACATTCCCCGAAAAATCCCCCCTCGACTCCACCATCCCCGACCCACCACCCTCCACCTCCGCCTCCGCCTCCCACAACTACCCCTACACCCCCCCCTCCACCTCCTCCTCCCCCCACTCCCACCCCCTCGACACCGACGCCGCCGCCCTCGCCCAAATGGGCTACACCCAAGACCTCAAGCGGAACTACACCTGGTTCTCCCTGCTCGGCGTCGGCTTCTCCCTCACCAATTCCTGGTGGGGTATTTCGGCGGCGCTGATCACGGGTATTAACAGTGGGGGGCCCGTGCAGATTGTTTACGGGTTGATTCTTTTTGCGCTGATTTCGACGTGTGTGGGGGTTTCGCTGAGTGAATTGGCGAGTGCGTTGCCGAATGCGGGGGGGCAGTATTTTGTGAGTTTGGGTTTTGGTTTTGGGGTTTGGTTTTTGGTTTTGGTCTTGGTTTTGGTTCTTTTGTGTGTTGAGGCACTGGCTTGAGATTTGGGAGATTTTGTTGGTTCTCTGCGTGTGTACACGTCGCTGCTGGATTCTTCTGTCTACCGCGACCCTGTTTGGTACTTCAAAAGATGTTGTAGATTTTGTACATATGTACACGTCTCTGCGGGTTTCCGTGTTTACTACCGCCCCGTTCTGTATTTCAAAAGACGTTATTGATTCTGTACATTATGTACGCGTCTCTGTCGGGTTGGCATTCTGCTTCAAGAGAACGTTGACGCTGACCCTGAATCGATCAGTGGGCGAATGAGCTGGCACCCAAGAGATATGCCGGTTTCGCCTCCTATCTCACCGGCTGGTTCGCCTGGGCTGGGAGCATCTTCACCTCTGCTTCCGTCGCTCTGGGCACCGCCAGCGCCGTCGTCGGCTGCTATCAGCTATCTCATCCAGACTTGTACGCCCTTCTCTGCCTCAATCATTCGTGTATGACCTGACGAAGCATTAGCGTGATTCAACCATGGAATGTCTACGTTGCATACCTCCTCATCAACTGCTTCGCCTTCATCTGGAACTGCTATGCCAAGGCGCTGCCGTGGATTGCCAAGGTTTCGCTGGCGACGACGCTGGGGAGTTGGTTCATCATCATGATTACGGTCCCGGCTACTGCGCAGACGCATCAGAATGCCAAGTTCGTGTTTGCGAATTTTGTGAATGGGACTGGGTGGTCGCAGAATGGAATTGGTATGTTCTTTTCTTCGTGATGGTTCAATGATTTATTGGGATTTGATATATGCGGTCCTATTATTTTCATTCTTTCTTTTTCCTATCGCGAATCCTATCTTCCTTAGTCCTTGTACGGGTCAATGTCTTCAGCCTCTACAGACAGCAAGAAGCATGCCATCAGAACTCGTTTCCTCACTCCCCCACACAATTCCTCCCATCCACAGCTAATATCCCACAGCATTCATAGTCGGCCTCATCAACACCAACTACGCCTTCGCCTGCCTCGACTGCGCCACCCACCTCGCCGAAGAAGTCCGCCGCCCCGAACGCCAAGTCCCCATCGCAATCATGGGCACCGTCGCCATCGGCTTCGTCACCTCCTGGATCTACTCCATCGCTCTCTTCTTCAGCATGAACAACCTCGCCGACCTCAGCAGTACCCCGACCCTAGTCCCCATCCTCGCCCTCTACGACCAGGCGCTGCGATCGAAAGCTGGCGCTATCGTTCTCGAGTCCATGTTCATCGCGACGGGGGTGTGGTGTCTGGTCGCTTCTCACACGTGGCAATCGAGACTGTGTTGGAGTTTCGCACGGGACGGTGGGGTGCCGGGCTCGAAATGGCTGTCTCATGTCGATCGCAGGCTTGATGTGCCGATGCGCGCGCATATCGTGTCCAACGTCATCGTTCTGTTGCTGGGTCTGTTGTACATTGGGAGCTATACGGCTTTCAACAGCATGGTGACAGCGTGTATCGTGTTGCTGTACATGTCCTATTCCATCCCCGTCGTGTGTTTGCTCATCCGGGGACGGAATAACATTCGCCACGGACCGTTTTGGATGGGACCGTTTGGGCTGATGAGTAATATTGTTTTGTTGCTTTGGACGGGGTTCACGCTCATCATGTATTCTTTTCCGTTCGTGAGGCCGGTTGCTGCCGGGAGTGAGTCTTTCCCTTCCTCTATCTTTCTTTCTTTTGTGGGGATGATGGCGATGAATGGTAGCACCTTCTCGGCGCAATGATCGGTCGAGTATCCTCACTAACGTCATCTTGTGTCGCGATACAGATATGAACTACGTCTCCGCCGTCTACGGCGTCGTCGTGACCATCATCGTGGTGGACTGGTTCGTCAGAGGGAAGAGAGGCTATAGAGGCCAGACGGTAAGACGGGAGGAAGTCGAAGCGAGATTAACGGACAAGGAGTTCGTGCGGTAGGCATGCTCTGCGAGAGGCGGGCCGAGGGATGTTTCCTTTCTCTGTGCTTTAGATCAAGGAGGAGATGGGTGCAGGAGACGTGTGTGTTTTGATAGCGAGAGAGAGCGTACGTCTGTACTCACAGGCTCGCAGGATGGCAGTAGCTTAGCCTTAGCTTTGCGGAGTATGTATGGATCGATTCGATACCCCAAGGTCAGTTTAGCAACGAGGCGTGGCTGTTTAGCATATATCAGCATCGGCTTTTAAAAAAAAATCCCACCAATCCCATCCATCCCCACATTTCCTCCCTCCATGCAATGCATACTTGCATACTTCCATACTTCCATACCTACGATCTTGTATCTTGCCTCCTGAATTCGAGAATAGGCTTTCCATTCCGATCATCTATATCCATATCTATTATACTTGCTTGTAAGAATGCGATGATCCCTTTCGTACACAACATATTATGAATGAATGAATGAATACTTACCTTTCTTTGATTTTTTTATCTCTGTTTCAGGTGGGGGAGGTGGGGTGGGGGAAGTATAATATAATATAGCATTGCATGTTAATACCTATATAGTAAGCCTTCGTTGTCTTCCTCCCATCTTTCGTATCTTTCATATCTTTACTACGTTAATTCCTATAGCTTTGTTCTTTTTATAAGAGAAAGGGTGGTGTCCCTCTTATCCCTCCTATCCTTCCTATCCCATCTATCTCACACCTTCCCCCCCCCTCCCATTCTATCTATCTTATACCCTCCCCCCTCCCCCTCCTCGCGTTCCCTCTTCGAGGCGAAGATTATCTCTAGATACAATGTATTATGAGCTGTATTTGCTAAGAGATATTACTTGCGAGGGGTGATGGGTTATGGTGGATGTTCGGAAAGGTGGGAAGGTGATAGATGGAAAGGTGGAAGGTGGAAGGGTAGATGGAAAGGTAGATGGAAAGGGAAAGGGAAGGTAAATTGATAGATAGATAGATAGATATCGAGAAGGGGGTTTAGGGGAAAAAAGGGAAGGTTTAAAATAAAAGGTTTAAAGTAAAGTAGAACGGAAGCGAGATGTTCAGATTTGGGGGAAATGAGTGGGGAGGGAAGGGGGTTTGGAAGGGAAGACGGGCTTAGAGAGGGAGGCTTTGTATCAAATGGAACCTAATATGGAAGGTCGGGAAGGGGAGGTGTTTGGATTCAGATTTAGGATTTCGCTTCCGGAAAATAAGTAATAGTTTTAATCGACAACTGATACGACGAGGAATCATACAGTAATAGTATGATGGGAAATAAATAATAGATACCTATAATATAAACCTTGGAATACCTTGAAATACGTTGAAATACTTATTATATTATACCCCCTACAATAATAGTGACAGTATGTACCATCAGGGTATCTAAGGGGAATCGATACTTGTAATTAATTAATTGATAGAGAAGATTTGAATGGGGTTTGAAGGGGGCGGGCGTTCTTGAGGCAGGCGATCATATGTTTTACGTGGCGTGGATTGGACTGCCGTGAGTCATTAAAGTGATGGGGTTGTACGTTGTATGATGTGTGATGTGTGATGTATGAACTGTTTGTGAGGAGGAATTTCATTTCTGGAGATGGGAATGGATGTGGGATCTAATGCCACCCCCGTTAAGAATTATGAGTAGATGAGACTGCCGTAGCTTCCTATGAAAGTCTGCAACAGTGATTTCTGGAGATGTGAAATCTAGTGACATGTCATGCTCGCAAGTATTCTACCTAGAAAACCTGCCGCCCTCTTTGACCCTCCTTCATAGCCCCATGCGTGCACTGAACGCCGGATGTAAATGCTGCCCTCTAAGGAAAGAAAAACACCGGAGCCGACCCTGACCGATTCTAGGAAAGGCATGCAAGATACTGAATGTTGGAAACGCCCGCCGTCTAGCTTACACTAACCATGTTATTCGAGATAGAATCATGAGAGCGTCAATCGATCATCCACCAACAGCTGCCGATGACGGATATTAGTACCAGAGTCGTCAGCACGCCCGCGCCCGCCTTGTCCTTCGCCGTGATCGTGTTCGTGCTCAAGGCCGGATTCGACTTGCCAGATCCGCTTCCTCCGGCACCGGCGTTGCCTCGGCTCGTTCCTCCGGTTTTATTGGTTACCGGCGTGTAGACTTGATTGATCAGGTTGGCCTGGATGACCGACAGCGCGCCCATCTGCTGCCCTACCCCCTGCGTGCCGTCCCATTTCGCTCCGGCCGTCCATTTCATGCCGCACATCTGGCCGTTGGAACCGCCGGAGCACTGCAGGGCGGCGGCTGCGGCGGAAGCTTGGATCTTGGGCATGACCAAGTCGTAGATGAAGGGGGCGTATTTGGTGGATGCGACCATCCAGCGCGCGAGGTAGGCTTTGAAGGAGAAGTTGTCGGTGTCGCAGGTGTTGGGGCCTTCGCAGGCTACTTCGTACATGACGTTTGGGGGGTTGCTGGCGAAGAAGATGTCCGTCCCGTTGAGGATGCCGGTGACGCGGCCTTTCCAGAGATCGGAGCCGTTGGTCTATGTGGTGTTAGTAAGTCATAGCTCAGCGGATGGAAAGTCCTACGTAATTGTACATGGTGGCCGCTCCTAACAAAAAGACCCCAGCATTATAGGTCCACTGTACTTTGTTGATGTCGGTGCAATTCAGCGTCGTGTGCGCACCGTCGTAGAAGTGGTACTGTTCATCCATCATTCGACTGGCTTGGGTCCAGTTGAAGGTCTTCTCGGCCCACTCTGCGTAGCTGTCGTTTCCAGTATACAACGCCAGACGAGCGCCCAGGTTGAAGAAGCATCCATTCGAGATGGTGTTTTTGTAGTCGTACCCGGTATTTAAGGTAAAAATCTGCCACCTCAGACCACCACCGCAGAACTGGGTGTCCCATCGTCCCGCTTGGGTATTGAAGACCCCCTGGGCCAGCTCCAACCACTGAGGTTTGTCAGGTGGCGGATCTGGGAACTTTTGCTCTGCAGCGGCCATGGCTGCCATTCCCCAGAAGCCTTGGTCGTCATTGCCCTCCGTCTTCGTCTGATTGGGTGTCATGTAGTCGTTGTCTGGACCTGCTTGCCAGAGCATGCCCTGTGTCACGACGTCGTTGTAGGTGGTGTCATTGGTGTAATAGTAATAGTCGATTAAGGTCCCAAACATGGATCCAGCTTCCCACCAGTAGTAAGGCATAGGTAGGTTGCCGGGCACGTCTCCAGTACGATTTCCTGTGTAGTAAGTCATCATGTTGTAAGCCGCATTGCTCGCAGCAGCTTTGATGGAGGCTGTACAGGATGTTGTCAGTCACGTATTACCATCATCACAATATGTTGTTAAGAGCGTTGTCATACCTGGGCTGCTCAGGTCCAGGGTCAAGCCAGAAACCAGAGCACTTCCAGTGAGTAGCGACACAGCTGCTCTCAATGACCAGGATGGAGTTGTGCCGCCATTGCAAGGCAGAAGCCTCATGATGAACGTGGTTGGGCCAAGCCCTGCAGTAAAGATAATTTATGTTGCTCGGTGACTTTCCTGGGAATGTACGATATGCGAATTTGCACTCTGCTCCTGAAGAGAAGACCAAACCCTGCGGATGCTACTCGTCTACCACTGTCTCCGCCGATTATTATCTTCTAAGCCTTCTCTTTCTTGCCCTTCTGTGTCCAGTCGCTGCACGTTGTATTAGATGTGTATCGCAAGCGCTCAGGGTCCTCCGGCGTTTCGAGGGAGCGACAGTTCAGCTCAACGAGTGGACTGCAAGACTTGTCTTGCCACAATGCGAACGAGAGGTAGTAATCGACCGAAAGAATGACTGGAGAAAGTGGTGAGACTCCTACTCTCATGTAGTAAGATGATCAAGCATACGAAGAGACGCTGAATTGATTGTAAATGACGCGGCGGGCGGCTGTTCGGCGATCCGTTGCTCGGTCAAATCGGACTATTCTATGCGAGTGCCACAGTTGTGCTGATCTGATTGTGGCACAGCACTCCTCTACTTATACGGAGTGCATGATACACATGCACAACGTATGGCGTCTTGGAGCACAAAACCTGTAGGTATCGAATATCAGTGAGATCGACCCAAGAGTCTTTGTATATATCTTCTACGGCTGCGGTCTGCAAAAGTTGGCAATTTGGACAACCTTCCTGATCTGTGGCGCGGCCTGTCTTACTAGATCATTTGAACACGAGACCCATTGCACTTGACTACAGTATGTCTGGTAGCCTCATCACGCTGACAGAGGTTCATCAAAGATCCAAGCGATCAAGTAAACAAAGGAACCCATGAAGCCTTGGAGATGCGAACGTCTTCTTTGAGGCTCATTCCAGCGCCACAGAGGCACCATCACGTGACAGGCAGGACGGAAATAGCATCATCACCAATTTTGATGAGACGCTCACTTCTTCATCCTCAACATCATCCATCCAATTCCATTGCCATCAATTCTTCACCTTGACGACGCTGTTACCACCATCACGATCACTCTGACTCTCCTTGACCCGTCCAGGCAGCACTTCTTCATATCCGCCGAACGCCAGACTGTGCGACGTTTCGCCCGCTTGCTGACAACTAAGCTCCAACCCCAACCTTTTCCGATTGCGACTCTCCATCATCTCCACATCCATTCACCATCCGCCCATTACGCCCAGATCTTGAATATTCCAAGCGAAACCATCTTCCTCCCATACCGCAGCAATGGCAGGACGTGAGCAGCCATACGATCCCTACATCCCCGCGGGACACGCCGGACAGGCTGGAAGCGGAAGTGCACAATATGAGGGGGGCAATACTAGGACTGCGGCCATTCAGTCGGTAAGTCAGTCAATGTGATGATGACGCGCAGAAGTCCGACGGTGCCATGGAGTGGTGCAGAATGTCGTGGGATACCCACTTCTCTTCAGACGCTCGACCTTGAAGGACGAGAGAAGACCCTCAACCGCTGCAGAAGCATTATCAATGTGTCAATGCGCCTGAGAGCTTCCACTGCTGGTGGCCGCGAGAACTCAAAGTGGAGCTTCAAGATATCCTGTTATGATTATCCATTCAATGGCTGCCTGCACTAAGCGACAGGATTATGGTCCCTGTCAAAAGACGCCGCGTATTGCACAGCTTCCTGAGCTCATGATGCTAATATCTGCTTCTCTCGCAGCAAATCGACGACACCGTCAATGTCATGAAAAAGAACCTCGAATCCGTCGCTCAACGTGGTGAACATATCGATCAGCTCCAGGACAAGTCTGAGAATCTCAATCAGTCCGCTCAAGGCTTCCGTCGCGGCGCCAATCGTGTCCGCAAGCAGATGTGGTGGAAGAACATGAAGATGAGGATCTGGATCATGATTGGCATACTCTTTTTGCTGGTGATCATCATCATCCCAAGTGGTGAGTGACTACTTGCAGCCGGTTACTTCCGGCTAGCATTGAGAATTGAGACCGTGAGGCTGACTGGGTCTGATTAGTGGTTGCGGCGAAGAAAGGCGGTAAATGAGGGTACTGATGGTGGACAATACATCTTCAGGATGTGCAGCTCACGCAGACCAAACGATCGCTCAGAGCCATGTCGTCTTTTCAAGGTATCAAGGATGAACAAGGACGTAACGTGCGAGATCAGGCCCTTTTCTATCCTGTGGCCAAGTGCGGAATGCAATGGAGTTGGGCGTCAATGTTCCTATACTGCCTATACCACCCTTTAATGCTGCACTAATGAGCTGTTGTCTAGCTTTGCAAGTCATACTACGATCTTACTTGTATGAACTCCAAAGTGCACATTGAGTCTTCCCTCCTGCCAAAGCATTCACCATGTTGCTCTCAACCAGACTTATGCGTAGGAGGCCTTAGATGGGTGGCTTAGCATCATACATGTGAATGAGATGAACGATTATTCATTCCACAATACAGATCCCACCGCACGAGATACAGTCTCGTCTCAGCCCAAGATTCCCGCCATGCCCTGCAAAAACTATCCGAGCTACCTACTTCATCCCCACCTTCCCCTCACAAATACCATAACAAAAGCGCGCCTGCAATACCAACCCAGCATGATCACCCCCTTGGTGCACAAGTAACGGCATATATATCCACCAGCTACGAAGACATCTGAATCTGGCGGCATAGATCCCTCTATGATGTATGTAGACATCGCACACGCCTCGGCGTCCTGTTGGAGGACTATTGCATACATTATCAGAGTGCGCATCGACGCAGGAACCTGATTCCGTGCTCAGTCAGCAGCTTAGGAGTAGAATACGAGTCTCGGGATAGAAGTGGGAGGGTCTAATGCGTTGATCGATAGGTTTTACAGCAATTGGATGTACCGGCTGGAAATTTCTACTGTCTCAGATGGTATTTACACTAATTCAGGCTTTGTTGTAGACCGTCGTTGATAATAGCTGAAGATTGGGATGCAGGATGACTGGAATGCTAATTATTCAGCAAACCGAAACGATGATTTAGGATTGAGCCTGAGGAGCACCACCTTTACACAATTCTCCAACGCCTATGATGTTGTGGCTTTTGTGCAAGATTCCACGCCTACGTTACAGTTGCCATAAAGTTGGGTACCTTTGGTCATTGTATGCTTGAGAGGAATGGATCACTTTCTCACGCAAGATCTACTACAGCTGTTCTTTATTCTCGCACGTTTCATTGTTCGTGATGAAACTCTTGTACGGACAGGAATTGCTCCCTATGGGATCACACAATGGGTTGAACATTGAACTTACGAAATAACAGGTTTGGCATTGACGAATACTTCGTCCGGTTATGTTGGCTGCAGAGATTGCAGAACATGGAATAGATCAGCGTCAATGCTGAATGAGAAGCAGACGCTTGAGGGAGATTGCTACGAACACCCTTTGCCTATATGGGCTTGTAAGATCATGACGACAATCGTCGGCCATGGCTGACTCAGTATATATTCTCTCAGCCTTTGCTGCTCTTCACGCCTCTACAGCATACCTCGTCCGATCTGTCAGCCAAAAGCTCTCAAAGTCTCGCACGCGTTCATCTATCCACCTAGGGCCCCAACTCCGTTTTGGGATCCATCTCAGCTTGAAAACACCCGCATGTCACAATCCCGGAAAAGTCAACATAAACCTGGCCACCACCTCCCTTTCATTCACGATACTAGCTTTAACCAACTCAGTAGTCCCATACTCCCGCGTCAGATCATGGAGAGCATGGATGACCTTCAAAACGACCGCATTATCCGTCGCCTTTTCTTGCTTGATGCAAAAGTTGACCCCACCGCTGGTGAAGGAGTAGGCGTGGGAGGCACTGGGCTTGTATTCCATGATTACGTCCCATCCTATTAGGTTGATGTCGGTGCGGACTTGGTCTTCGCAGTCGACGCGACCGAGACAGACGTGGCGGCCGTAGCCCGTGATGGCCACAAAGCTGTTCTGATTGATCGGTGGTAGAAATGGCGCTCGAGGCCAGGTACGACTTGTGTTGAGAGCCTGGAGCCGCGTTGTCGAGGAGTCTTGCAGATGTTGCGGTCTTGGTAGAGAGAGGCTTTGGGTTATTCCCCCAAGGGTCGATAGGGTCAAGAGAGTGGTAACATGCATAATCATGGGGACATTTCAATTCGGCAGATCGTGGCTTATATTATGTACGCAAGGGATGCTTTGGGCGATGGCGAGCTCGGCCCTCGTGCTGCTGCAGACTTCTAGCCGCGTGCCTTCTTGCGCGGCTCGTCTGTGCGGACATCTGCACAGACTGAGTCGTTCAACCACCAACTCCCAATCGTAGCGACATTGATTGAGCGGACAGCATGGCGAGGAGCACGCAACATCATCAAGATGTCTTCCCAAAGAGGAAATGCGAATTCCCAAAACGCTCGGCATTCTATTGTCGTCTTCATGGGATGCGCAGTTGTGCATGTCACAGCACCAATCCCACTTTTATTCCATATGAGGTCGAAACATTGGTCAGGATGAGGAAACCCATTCATAGAATTGGGTCCTCCTGCAGCGCTTTCGTTGATAAGAGGAAAACCCATATATATGGATTTGATGACCCACAGGATGGAGCTTGACTACCGATCCAATGTTTACCTCTGACACAGGGAACTTGTGAGCTTGGCCTCTTCTGTCGCACCATGTGCTGCAACAAGAGGGAATTACCTACACTTGTATTCGTTCCTCCATAAGTTGTCGCTGAGTACGTGTACATCCTCCAGTGGAAGTATTCGCATACCATCCGAAGATAAATCGATGTGCAACCGCATTCATATACGAAGGCTCTCACAACAATAAGGACTTGTCATAGCGCCGCAGCACCTTGCCCTCTGCTGTGTATCCCCAGATGGTATTTATTTTCGCATTGATGGTGGCGCTGAAGGTAAGAAGTCTTCAAATCCACGGATTCTGTCATAGCTCTCTAGTATCGTTACTATGGGTGTGCTATGCTTGTCAGCCAGACCACGTCTATCATTTTGCAACAATGATGATAGCCAATTCATCGACCGTCCACTTTTCCTCCAGTTTCCTCAATGCTCCGATGATAAGTGGTTCCCAAATCGAGAGATGATCAGCTCGTGCCTTCGTGTAATATCATATCATCGGAGACAAAGGAAATCCAATCTACAGCCAGATTTGGCTGTTTGTACCCACAGAAATCTCATCCTTTTCCGCCGAAATGTATCCAATACCAAATATAAACGACTCCATCTCTATCTCCATCTCCATCCTCCTCTCGAATTCGTTCCCTCATCCCAGCAACATATCAAATACACCACCAAAAACTCCCTCGTGCAACACCTACCCAACATCCCAACGCCATCTTCTCCTTCCCCACCATCTCCCATCCCAACCCACATCCCCATCATTTTCCCTTTCCCCCTCCCCCTCCATCCTCCACCCTCTTTATCCGCCTAACCCTCACCCTCCTCATCACCCCTCCCCACGCCGCACCCACCTCAAACACCTCCTCCCCCTCCTCTCCACCCACGACACCCCCGCCTTCACAATATCCTTCCGTCATCACGATGTACAACCAAGACCAATCCAGATGCCAGCGCTTGATACGTATAGACACTGACGCTAAAATACAGTTTCAATAATCAATTTCACACTGTGGTGAAGTGAGGGCGTATGCTTCGAGTTGGCTGATGGGTGGCGTGGTGGGGAGGTGGGATTGGTGGGGTTGATGTATATTGATGTAAGTGCACGTCCATGTTTCTGCCGAAAAACTTCATGGAATGATCTTCGTTGATGGGTTCGTGATCTCTTGTATTAATTTGTGTGGATATGCCCGATACATGCCCTTTCCCAGCCTTGGAAATCGAGAGGAACGGGCGGTATAGATTACCATGCGCGGTGTGCGCCCTGTGGGTGACGACGCCTCGGCCTGCGGATTGTGGATCATGGTGGTGGATGTCTTGATTCGATGTGGGGATCGCGATTTGTCACGGGTTTGGGAGTTTTAGTTTAGTTGAGCTGGTAGGGAGATTTGTTTAGCTGATGTTTTGTTGGAGGAGGTGTGATGATGTTTTTTGGGGGGTTTTTTTTTCTTTTTTCTGTTGTGCTTCGCCTGTTTGTCTATGGTAGGGCGGGGTCCCTTCAGAAGATAGCTGTCGGAAATCTCGAGTCCGGATATAGATCTCCGCAATCAAAGAAATCTTTTGGAAATCATCCACGCAACTCCTTTAGCACTTCTCTCGGGGTATTAGACTGATAAAATTCTACAGGACATGATAATCACTAACTGAAAAAATGCAACGTAGATGTTAAAGTGTCTAGCCTAGTCATGTGCTCTGATAGTGAGTAGTAGATGAAGCTTTTCCATCATCGTAAGGATGGTTATAGGAGGTGTATGCCATGAAACAAAGGTGTCTCATAATCAGTATTGAGCTTCGGAATTATTCGACTACTCTTGGAGATTTTGCCAAGTGATGAATATGTGCAGGCTAGAGGAAGTGTTGGATTTTTCCTCCGCGCTGGGTTCGTGTCTGAGGAGATTAAGGAAATTGAGAGGGCCACTAGGGAGAACCCTGATGCAATTCAGACTTCAGTAATACCTATAATAGCCTCATAACTCTCCCAACAACCTCGAATCGACACAGATAAGACGATCCAGAGAACGCATACTGTATATACACATCCATCTCCAACCTCAGAAACGTCGGCTAGACTTCCTCTAATAAACAAGATTGCGAATAGAGCAATGATGGAGGGCTTACACACGGCATACCTTAGTGGTGCCTTTGCAGCTAGTTCGTCTATAAGAAGCGTCCTATTCGGCGGTTAGATCCTGTACGGTCATGTATAATACAATACGTTAGGCCCATTCCTGGAGCAATAAATCGATCAATCATGGCATGATACCCTCAAAACACCGTGAAAAAATTAAATTAAATAGAGGAATGTCTATAGACAGAATAACACTGTGAGTAATGGGAGAGTGCCAACATCGATATCATGGTCGGAATCGTGCTTGATAGAATCTTGTCTGCAAGTAAAACGTAAAACAGTAATTGCGATCATCATCACAACAAACCACTATTCGCTCAGCTAACACCCCACCTCACGTACTCTACAACATACCTGCTTTCAAATCCGTATGGACCACAGTCTATGATACACGTCCTCGCACGGTCCAGATAATTCGAATGGCGATTAGTGACTGCGAATCACTATTCGTACGGTAGCAGTAGGACTTCAGACGGATGTCGTCGCTCTTGATTAGCTCGTAAGGTATGTTGGGCTTCGAAATTGAACGGGTTTTTTTGGTGTTATGGTGGGTTTAGCTGTTGGAGCATTTGCCTTTAAGATATCTGGAAGGTAGTATGTTTTTTCAAGTCTTGAATGTTTTATCCTGGCGAAGGCTTCGACATGGACAGGGTGCTGGTTTTGTAGAGGATAGTATATCTGCTTTGTGGTTATTAGAGGTGCAGGTATATGGCCTAGTTGTATTAATAAGTGGATCAATCGTTTAAGTAAGGCTTAAGGGGAAGATATGTCAATATCAGTAACTTTACTTTGCTTTATCCGGACGAGTGCCAAAATGCCCGATAACCAACAAAGATGAGATTCCCCTACAAGTCCACCAACGTGTAGACATAGATGAAGATGAGATTCGCAGCAATACACCTCGCAACTGGTGCTACAGACAATTCTCGAAGATTGTCGATTGTACGAACGGTTCATGGGCTGTTGTATGCCTCGGATGAAATACCAGGAGGGCGCCCCATTTGCACACACATGGCTCATGCACCTCGCCGCCTCGATGGTATCGAACCGTTGTCGTTGCGCTCGATTCCTCACCAATCAAACCACATCAGATTCCTAATTCTAGCTCGGGACGCCAATCATTGGCCAGATCCCGACGGTTCATCGATGCCGCTATCACACCTACATTCTCAAATCAATTCCCAACGTCTCACACCCCACCACCCGGCTGCCTCATCAAACACTTCTCCCTCGCCACCCCCCCACCACTTACCCCATACGCCCCCATTTCAATCACAATCTCATCCACCACCTTCCAGCCATGCTTCAGATACAATCCCAGCCCTTTCGGCGAGGCTTCTATAAACGTCTTGGCGTTGTGGGCGTCGGCGACGGATAGGCCTTCGTTTATGAGGAGGGTGCCGAGGCCGAGACGTTGGTGGGAAGGGGAGACGCAGAGGAGGGATAGGACTTTTGGGTGGGAGGGGGGATTAGAGAAGGGTTTGTAGGGGGGTGGGTGTTGAGGGGGGCGATTAGGGTGTGGTGTGGGGATAGGTGGGAGGGGGGCTTACGGTAATCTTTGCTGTCGTCCACGTGTTTCTTGCGCATTGCGTCGATGGCGGCGAAGAAGACTTTGCTCAGCTCGAGATTCGTCCCATCGGGCGGAGCTTCCTCCTTCGCTTTGGCTTTCTCCTTTTCGGCGCGTTGTTCGGCGGTCAGGATGTGTGGGTATTGCCATTTTGCGAATGCGACTGTTTTCCTGTCCAACAAGATTCAGCAAGCGCTTGGGGGGTCTTTTTGGCAGAACATTTGATGATATAGTTGGTGAGTTGAAAGATTGTGACGAAGATGGCATGGCATACTTGCTTTCCTGTTCTATCACTTTCCGGTACACCGATCCATCATGCTCCAGATTCTCAAACGACTCTGCGAATCGGCGGGAGTGGTATGCGTGGCTGACGTCTGGGGCGACGTTGGGCCATATATGACCGAGTATCGGGTCATCTTTGAAAGAATCGAGGAAGATGGTGATGAGATCGGGTATGTCGGAGCGGTGGGCTTCCACGACTGCGTATGACATGTTGGTTGCTTTACGAAGTTTTGGAAGTGGTGAAGATATCCTGTGGGGTAAGCAGCGACTATTAGAATTACTGCTGCCTGGCGTGCCTAGTTGATCTTCAGCAAAGACGACGCAGAGCATACCGTACTGGGTTAAGGTTTTGGCAGACGGGAGCTATTGGAAAGCGTTAGCTCCGAAACGGAAATTGCTGATTGGCTCGCTTCCTTACCTAGTTCCCAGACTTGAAATGCTTCCTCATGCTGTATCTATTTGGCCTGGTATGTATCTCAGGTGCTTGACATTTGTTTCAATGACATGAACTGTTTGACCATTCGGATTATATCAGAGTTCAAAGACAATATGCACGCAGAATTCAGTCCCCGACGACATCAAAACCCTGATTAGGTGAGACTCAGGTTGACTCACCCTGGCCGTGAACCGAGACGACGGAGGTTAGTTCGGAAAATTGGGAAGATCTGCTGAGACGAAGGATTTTATCCTGCGGAGTCCGTATGTACTCCTTTTCTGTACATATAAATCTTATTGTATATTATGCTAAGAATACACCGTTCAACTTCCGCAGAGTCCACTTGTTCACACGCCTTATGAGAGGCTTCATATTAGCAGTGATATCAACCATCCTCTCTTGTATTAGCCGAACGGATGGATCAGACGAAACCAAACCATACGGGATTGAGAGTTAAGCGGGTAGAGGAAAGCACGCTATCACCTTCCCTGACTCCCGATGTGATGAGCCGTTGCAGTGGGCTTTACTGGGCTCGATTGCCAACATACACTGGCTCGGGATGTGGGTACTCTAGGGAGCATCCCTCAAGCAAGTTGGAAGGCCATGATTGCCTTTGCACAATCCAACATCGAGCTCTGCAACTCTCACATTAATACGTCCGAGCTATAGGCCCTTTCAACACTGGCCACAGCCTTGGTAGGACAGAAAGGTATATGTATAACGCTAGTTGCTCACCGCTCAAGACGCTATGAAATGCGTATACTACGCTCAATGTACGTGAGGATGAAAGAAACCTATGGAACTCTTACCGTAATGTGGGTTGTTGTATGGTTCCCACTGTGCATTGAGCTCCTCGCGATGTGATGTGATCTGAGTTTTCTCAAAGCAATCGACGGGGTACTGAGAGTGATGGTGGCGTGGGCCTGTGTTACAGAGATGTCTGTACTGACTTGGAGTGTTGGCACTGGAGACCCGTCACGATGTTTACATTGTGGGAGGGGACGTTCACCTGAAACCCCACAGATGCACCGCACAGTGCCGCCAACAGTAATTCAGGACATGAGAATTGGTGGGAATGGAAGTGACTGACATCTCTTCATGCTGGGCAACAGGGATGATTGACCAGAGTAAGGTCTCATAGCCGGTGTAAAATCTCGATGTCTGCAAAGTCACACAATTATTTGTGCGGCAATCCTGCCTCTTTAGCTGAAGATTTCCGCCTTTCCATTTGATCTTATCAATATCCAAGTCTTTCCTGCTGATTCGGTCATTGGGCAGCTTGGATGGGACAGGTCTGCTTCCGATGCTTGTCTGCTTCTCTGGACGCTTATATGCTCTCGAGGCCTGTCCCGGATCCATTGGTGCTTCGATATTCTTCGTGAACGCGCGGCCAGCTGTTCACCAGGATTGAGTATCTCATGTATTGGCGACTCGGCCATAAACTTGCTTGACAGGTAAGAATTGCCCTCCAGTTATATGAAACAAGGTAGCTTGATGCGCGCGCACTGGTTCGGTTGACCGCTGACCCTAAGCAGAGGTGCAGTATCGTTGGTGAATCAGTTAAAATGCTGAACACTCAATCCCATGTCCAGACAATTACGTGTACATTTGCTTGGCACCACGCAAGCGGACGTCAACAGAGCATCAAACTTGACACGCAGCCAAGACATGGGGTATGCAGCCAGCCAGTGGACCAAGGATCTCATGGGGAGTCTGGAGCCCTGCTCCATCAGGCTGGCGGCAAGATCAGAGTGTCGCATATGCCTGCGAGCATTAGCTTGATGTTGCAGGCCGTGGATTTGAGGAATGCTTTGCCTCGGGTTTAACGATAACCTCGGCCGAGGGCTGGGGAATGACACAGAAGATGGAAGATATCGTACACCACATTTGGAATTATGCGTGCGGGTGTATAAGGACTTGTATCATCCAATCACCCGTGCGGAGGTGAACGGTCTTATGATGCTGCCAAGCAAGCCATTCATGGCAGGACAGGTAGGCCTGTCGGTGTCCAGAGCCACCTCGCCATCCGAACCACAAGCAGACGACAGTCCATGGACGATCCGGAGTGTGCCTGTTTGTGTTCGATGCGGAAACTTGTGATAATTCGATGCAGAAGTGATGGCGCTCATCGTGGAAGCATGCCAAGATTCGATTGCCTTGAACGCCACGAGCTTTAGGGGATATGACCTGCTCAAGTTATCGCCGTTGCCACGTCATCTGAACCACCATGTCGTTTTGCCATTGGTAGTGTTGATAAGGATGATGGAAAGTAGCTGCGAACACATGAAGCTCATTCTGTTGAGTTGTTGGATCGTGGCAGGTGTGGATACTTCTACCGTCCATCTATCAGAGAACGAGGGCGCGGACGTCATCGAAGCGCCGTCAACAACCCCGAAGCTAGTGATGGGAGGGTTTAATGCCCGGGTAGTGCATTCGACTCTTGGCATCACGGACAAGGATGACGTGCATGAGAGAGGACGGGCGTAGAGTGCTGGTCTGCTGGAGTACAGTAGAGTACTTTATCTAAAGTCAAGTACTTATCAAACCCGCCAGCGCCAGTGGATGCAGACGGCAGCGTTAGGAAGTAGCCGAGAGGCACTCGGGTTTCCCGTTTCAAGTTTTAATTCGGTGGACGGGTGGCGTCCTTGGTCTGGCCTAGTGCCCGGGCTAGTCATAATGGCTAAGTAACTTGAACCCCGTGTGAGTGAAAAGGCCTTACTAGTATACTAGTAGTTGAACGCTAGAGCAAGCCGAATATCTGACCGGATCCAGATCGGGCTCGGTCTGCGTCTCTGCGATAACGTCGCCATGATCCATCATACCCCTGATGGATTGAGCATACACATCTAGCATAGATAGCCGTTCGCTGCGATAATGTGACGGAAGGTTCGACGGAGAACTTCATAGTGGGGGGTTTCAGACCGTTGTGTTTGGAGCAGTAGAACAACCTCTCGGATGCTCATTCGCCACCTGTTCCATATCCATTGGCTCATCGAGCCCCATCATCTTTCTGATCAGCGTCTTGCTCGGGTCTCTACTCAGTCTTGCGCTTGGACCTTCGCTCGGGCTTTTGCTCGAGGCTCTACCTAAGGCTCTGCTCATTATAGATTGTTTGGTTCCGAAGAGTCATCCTAGTTGGTGGGATTGATTCGATTCGTTAGGATGGAAGAGGTACCTGACTAAGGTCAACACTTGGCAAGTATAGTCCACGGATCCTTGCGCGTTTTAGTGGTGTTCTGCGATCGAACTAAGAGTCGGAAATAGTGATAGAATACGCTTTTGAAGGTGCATTTTTCCCAGAAATAGACAGTCCTCATCTCCCATCAATGCAATATTGAAAGGCTTCCAGTTGTAACACTCAAGGGTGCTTGATGCAATCTGCGTGCCGTAGTGCAATAGCATACTGTACTTCTGCAGTATGAACCGTCTATACAGACCGTCTGGGAAGGAGCCCGACGGTGATTGAGCTCGTCATGCTTGGCACATTAGAGATTGATTGACAATCATATTCATGTCTTTAGTCGATCATTCAATGCACCAATCCAATTCCAGTGGGCCACATACCCTGCATGATATGTGTAGCTTCAATTAGGAGGGCGATAGAAACCCCTTGCGGCAGGTCCTCGAGACGAGCTATCGTTCACCCCAGTGCTGGAAACGCTCGGGACTTCAGATTTTGATTTGCTATAAAGTTGCGTATGTCTTGGCGTTCATCTCGTCCACATGGTCTCGCGTCTGAACTTCAGTGGCTGGGTATTGACGAGACGGTATCCGACATGCAGCATTCCTTGACATCGGCCGAACCCTATCGGCCGAGCCACAGGTACCATATATACTCTCCTTGACCACATGCTTCTTCTCCACCACCTTCAACTCCTCAATCACCTTCAACCTCAAGCTTTCCGGACGAGATGGCCCGCGATCTGCTTCCTCACGGCAACATGTCTTATCCCAAAGATCCCCGAGTCTCGAACCTGCCAGCATCGACACGTCTGCGCCAGCTGCTCGATACGCCGGACCATCTCATCGCCTGCCCCGGCGTGTATGATGGCTTCTCCGCACGCATAGCGCTGGAAGTCGGCTTCGACGCCCTCTACATGACCGGAGCAGGAACCACAGCTTCACGACTCGGACATGCCGACCTCGGTATTGCACAACTCGCAGACATGCGCGGACACGCAGAGATGATTGCCAATCTCGACAGGTCGATTCCACTCATCGCAGACATGGACACCGGCTACGGCGCGCCGATCATGGTCGCTCGGTCGGTCGAAGAGTACGTGCGTGCGAATGTCGCGGGCTTCCACATCGAAGATCAAATCTTGGCGAAGCGATGTGGACATCTTGGTGGGAAGGAGGTGGTCGACATCACGACCTATGAAGCTCGCATTCGAGCGGCGCGGATCGCATTGGACAGACTGGGGAGCGACTGTGTACTCATTGGACGGACCGATGCTTTGCAGAAGCACGGCTATGAGGAGGCAGTGAAGCGGTTGAAGGCTGCCAGGGATGCGGGAGCTGATGTGGGTCAACTTGAGGGCATCACGAGTCGAGAGATGGGCCGGAACGCCGTGAAGGAGTTGCATCCATTTCCCCTGCTGTTAAATATGGTGAGTGCCATCTTCTACCTATCATGTGTAAAGCATCGACACTTTTACTATTCACAAACGAGGATACTGATGATGAATCCTACAGGTCGAACACGGCGCCACCCCAATCATCACCACGAAAGAAGCCAAAGAAATGGGCTTCCGCATCATGATCTTCTCGTTCGCATCGCTCGCACCGGCTTACCTCGCCATCAAGAAGACATTGGAGATGGTGAAGTATGAAGGCATTACCGGCACGCCGGCAGATCTGACTCCGAAGCGTCTATTCGATGTGTGTGGCATGCAGGAAAGTGTTGCCCTCGACAATATGGCCGGAGGGAACTCTTTCCAAGCGAGGGCGAGTTTGTAGGTGGAGAGAAATGGGAATTATGTGTGCGATCGTATGAGCTGCAAATTTATGGCTTGGTGAAGTTCTGAAAGGCTTGTCCATTATCATGCGTAGAAGAAATTCCATCGAGTGACTTATACTCTTGACGCGTCTGTTCGATGTGTGTGGCATGCAGGAAAGTGTTGCTCTTGACAATATGGCCGGAGGGAACTCTTTCCAGGCGAGGGCGAGTTTGTAGGTGGAGGGAAAGGGGAATAGAATTTGTGAACTGCACTGGTATGGCTTATCAAAGTTCGGAGAAGATTTCATCATCAAGTAACTCTGAGTTTTGACAATGCGGTCCCATGAAGCTTGAGCTGAAGAAGGTGTGATGAACGTGTTTGAAAAGGCCAGATGCAGCACGCGAGGTCACACGGCTTAGATACTATATCAACAGACAACTGTAGTGTTGGGCGCGCAAGATAGCAGCTCGTCTCGTTCGACTGTAGCGGCATGTTTGTCTTGTTGGTTGATGCTGAATGGATCATGGATCATGGATGGGACGAAGTGGTTCGATGCTAAAGTCGCCAAGACCTAGGTGTCGTTGATATTAGCGTATGCAGGTTACATGCGAATACTTGGCGCGGAGAAAATCGCTTTTCTCCTTACCTAATATACGCATAAAATCGTATTTCTTCCCCAGTATAGCCTGTGAACGTACTGCAGCTATTGTATTGTCTATATATCTCGCTTAGTAATCTCGTGGTGTCTCTCTTCTATAATACTAGCTTACTATTATTAATAGGCCCCTACTATCCGTACTCCTACTTCTCTATTAACCCCTCTTATTAGACTCCCTTAGAGGCTAAAGAAACCCTTAGTAAAGTCTATAACTAATAATAGGGTAGGTACTAGCGCTAAGGTAAGCTATAATACCCCTACTTAGCGTAGTACTCGTATAGCTTCTTATAGTACCTAAGGCGGTACTATTACTAGTACTATTACTTAGTAGCGTTACTTAGACGCTAAGGCACGCCGTATATAATAGGCTAAGAATACTTAGATCTTAATTATTATAAGGCGGATTAATTATATAAATATCTAGAAGATATAGTATTAAGATAAGGAGGTTATTATATATAATAAGGAGGGTGCCTAGTATTAGAAGGATAAGGAGCGTAAGCTTTATATTTAATAGTAATAGTTAACTACTTTAGATACTATATTAGAAGAGTTAGGTAAAAAGTATAATAAGAAAGCCGCTAATCTAAAGCTAGTAGTATTAATTACTCTTTAAGTTAATAAGAAGCTAATATAATTATCTAATTTAAGTAAGATATACCTCGTTAATTTTAGTATCTAGGCGTTTAAAGAGTAGTTAATTAAGGAAATTAATAAAAGAGATAGTTATAATAAGGGCTAGAATATTACTAGTTATATAATTATTATTTAAGCTAATATAATTAAGGTAGTCTAAATTATATAGATAGTTAATAACCTTTCTAAGGCTAAGTAGGAGTCTATTATTAGTATTATCCTAAGGGAGGCTAAGAAGTTTTATCCTAAGCTTACTATATATATTAAGGTTACTACTAAGGCTAATAAGTCTTATAAATACCTTATACCTTTATCTAATCTAGTAGAGATTAACCCTACTACTAGTCGACTATATTAGATAGATAAGTTATTAGAGAGGTTCTAATCTAAGGTAGATACTCTTAAGGCTACTAGTAACTTTAATAAGTAGCTTTTAGAGTATTAGTAATATTATAATCCGCGTTATAATAATAAGAAGGACTAGTATTTTATAGATTATAGTAGTAAATATTATAATATAGATTAGACTTACTAGCTATAATAGAGTAAGGTTATAATTAATAGTAAATTAAATATCTTAATATACTAGCCCCTAACCTAGATTTATAAGTTATAGATTAAAACCTAGGGTTCTATTATATTAATATCGCGGAAGTCTTATTTAAAGATTAATAGGGAGGAGGAGCGTACTAATAAGAGGGCTTTCTATACTAAAGCTAAGGTAGAATAAGAGGAAACTAGTAACTTCTTCTTAAAATATATTAAGTTTAATAAGAAGGTTATAAAAATAAAGATAGTAGATATAATAGCTAACTAGGTAGATTATATAGCCTTATATTAATAACTTAATCTACCTCCTACTTCTAAACTTATATATTAGCCTATTCCTTATCCGCCTTAATATTAGTATACTCCTAGCCTACCTCCTACCGTTTAGTATTAGCCTACCTCTACTCCTCCTCTAGTCTTTTAGTACTAGCCTAAGGTAGTAATTCCTTAGTATAAGCCCCTACCTCTACCTTATAACCTAGCTCCCCTACCTTTAAGCGTACTATAACCTAGTAACTTAAGTCTAATTAATTAAGAGGAGGATAAGGAGGCTATTATTAATAGGTTTTTTAACTAGAAGATAAGACGGATAGCTAGGCTAGTATAATAATAGAAAATTACTATAGTAAGATAGCTTATAAATAAGTAATAGTAGGGCCTAAGGTACCTTAAAGGGATAGCTAATCTAACTTCTAGTATATATACTACTATAGTATATATAGGAGTTCTTAATAGTATAATAAGAGGTTTTTATATTAAGTTAAGGGAGTTTAAAGCTTAATAGTATAAGGTAAAGGCTTTAGTAGTAATAAACTAGGGCTAATAGGATATTTATAATAGGAAGGAAGAGAATAAGAATAAGGTCGCTATCTTAATAATAAGGAGTTAAGGGAGGTTATTTCTTAATATAAATAGTAGCTAAAGTTATATTTCTTTAAATAGTAAATATAATAAAATCCTATATACTTCTACTTAGATTAATATAGTAATATTAAACTATATTTCCCTCCTAGAAATTAATCTAAATAGCTCCCTTATAAAGCTCTTATTTAAACTCCCTTATATCTACCTTAAATATTATCCTCCCTATAGTATTATATCTAAAGTACTTTATAATAAAATAATTATAATAACTCCTCCTTATAATATACCTAAGGAACTCCCTAAAGCTCTTATAAAAATAAGGCTATAGCTTATAAAAGTATTACTAAACTTATACTTTTAGTATATTAAAACTTAGTTTAATAGGATTAAAGTCTAGTAAGTATAGTAGTAGATACCTAACCTTATAACTATACTAATATATTACCTCCTTAATCCGGGGGTTATAATATACGCTAGTATTATTTATAATAATAATACTTTTAGGAGCTAGAAATATATTATAGTACGGGAGTAGCTTATTAATAATCTAGTAGAAGAAGGCCTTTATATTAAACTAGCCCTCCTTAAACCTAGTATATAATAGATAGCTATCTACTATATATACTAGAAGTACGCTTTATAAGTAACTTCTAGTAGGGGATATATAATATTAACCGTCTCGCCTAATAGGAGTATAGACCTTATACTACTAGCTTATAGATTTATTAAATAGTATCTTATTAATAAAGACTAGTTACTCTACTATAATATAAAGGAGGTTAGTAATCTATACTAAATATAATTTATTATTCTAATAGTACCCTATATATTAGCTATCCTTCTAACTTAGGCGGATTTTCTTAAGGGTATATAAGATTATTAACTAATAGATATATATACCCTATTCCTCTTATAAAAACTAAATTATCTCTTTCTATATTACCTATAACTATTCCTTAAGGTATAGGATAAGGGATTCTTTAGCGGCCTTATAAAGCTTATATAGATAGCCCTTTAACTAGAACTAAGGTTAGTAAGGAGAGCCCTATATAAAGAGATTCTCTTATATCTAGTATACTATACTAATATAGTAGTATACCTTAATACTAATAGTATTAGGCCTCTAGTAGATAAGAAGATATTAGATAATTCGGGATTATATAAAAGTAGGGAGGCTAGGACTAATATATAATATAGGTTAAAATACTAAATATATACTAAGTGAGATATATAGATAATATAACAGCTATAGTATATTTATAGGTTATACTAGGAAAGAAATACGATTTTATATATATATTAAGTAAGGAGAAAAGTAATTTTCTCCGCGCTAAGTATTCGTATATAACCTGTATATACTAATACGTAGAGATAATTATTCTAATTTTCAAGAATTTACTAAGAAAGGTAATAGATAGCGATTTCCTAGTACCTAAGTAATAATAGATAGGTTCTATATATAGCTTATAAAATATATAGACTAACTGTTTTTTTTAGTACTTAGAAGTTATTTTTAGTATTAACTTGAATTATTATACTACTTATAACTAGCTTATACCTTATATAAGTTTAGTATTATATAACTTTATAAATTTAATTCTAAATTTAATTCCTTATAATTAGTCTAATAATATAGAGGATTTTATATCTTTATTTAAGTCTTCTTTTATATATACTTCTAAATAAGATAATTCTAAGATAAACTAATTATATTAAGCTAGTACTTCTAATATAAGTTAGTAAGTTTATTTATATACTTTTATTATTATTATATAAGAGACTTTTAAACTAAGTAATAAGTAATAATAATTAAGACTATCTCTCTTCTATTATAATAATAAGGATAATTAGAAGATAATTATTATAATTTAAAATTATATTTTAGAGATGTCTGTTAATCTTACTTATAATTACTGTCTCATTACTATTTAGAAGAACTATCTTGAGGATCTATTACCCGCCGCTAAGGTAGATACCCGCTGCGCGCCGTTAGTCTAGCTAAAGTCTAAAACCAAAACATGTCCAATTTCTCACCAAAACACGGCCTCAATCGCCAGTACCTCTCCTACATCATCCCACTTTCATGAAATGCATGGAATGCATGGATCGTCATACTAAGCGTGCAAGGGCAGTATCATCCAACGTCGGTCCACACCTCTATGGGATGTATTACTGGCGCATGCAGCTGATCACTCGCAAAGCAGGATTCAAGCCCACCTCGACCTCTTCCGCATCAGCACACTCGTGCTATCTCCCCCGCGAATCCCTTGAAGAGAAAGCGATCTTTGACAGAAGTCTCTTCCAATCCAGTAGGTAGTTAGCTCTCAAAGTCATCCTGGCTACTCTGACCTCCAACTTAGCAGCCTCTCCAATTGAACTTGGAAACCTATTGTGTTCTCGATCAAGTAAAGGAGATCAGCGCCGTCGAAGCAGAGCCAGCTTGTGATGATCAAGCGCTGGTACAAAGACCTTCTCGATGTCGCTTTGATGGGTTAACTGACTTTACCATGGGGCATAGCTCACAGCTTTAGCAGCCTCTACTTCTACGCCTCTCACATTCATAGAGTCCACCACCTTCTCAGCTTCTTCTTCGTCCATAGCCACAGTTCTTCCTCTGACGAAGGAGAATCTAAAGCTCCTCAACGGTTTCATTATGCCTCAAGGTGCTCCGGCGTCCCAGACTACGCCGAAATCGAAATCTGGATCCACGGTGACTTCGACTCTGTCTAAGCGGGCGACCGATGTTCAGAAGGCGCTTGAGCTCAACAACATGTTCATCGACGACGTCAACGCATATGCGCAGTATCCAGAGCTTGATGTCCAAGTCCAGTCGATCCTGGGTCATCGTGAATCCGCGTTGAAACCTGAACAGCAACGGGCCTTAGCCCAGATTCGGAAAGACTACGAGGCTGGTGTTGAACAAACGTTTCTTGTGAACTTCATGACAAAGTTGATCGCCGACAAACGACTTGCCAAAGTTTCCGAATTAGCAGAACCAACGCGGGAGGACAAGTTGTGGATTGAACGCGCTTGGGATATGGAACGTCTGCGAACATCTTGGATGGCCCCGCTCCGCAAAGAAGCATTACCTCGCCTCGAAACTACAGACAAGGCTATTAAAGCGATCCTTGACAAGGTTCCCCGAGTGACAAATCCTACCCCTGACATGACATTCGGGTTACATGCAGATGCCTTTACGGGGTTGGACATTGTGATCAACCGTAAGTACATCGACTGCGTGGAGGCGTGCCCAGACTCTGTACATTCCTGGTTTATACTCGAATGTAAAACCAATGGATCACCATTCGATGCGCGGAACCAAGCTTGTCGCGGTGGCGCCGCACTTGTCCAAGCAAGGCGACAGTTCAATACGATGGCTGAACCTGTGGTTGAGGAAGCCCAGCAGCCTCTTTTTGGCCACGACAGCTCAGAGAATGATTCGGGACGTCAAGAACATGTCCAAGCCGGTACAGCACCGGCTCCTTCGCAACGAACGGTGGATCTCGCCTCGATAGCCTTTTCGATGGTTCTCACCCCTATGGTCGCCATTACGTATGTCCATTGGGCGGAATCCGAGGGGAAGAAGGTTGTACGCTATCATATGAATATGGTACGGGATCATTCCATTTCCTCACCAATGGGAACAAATCTTGGAGATCTCAAACGCGATATAGACAATATCCTTGACTGGGGGACGCTGGGCCGGAAGCGCGAGATAGCGGATGTGCTGAAGACGATCAAAGGGAATGCGAATGCCTTGGAAGGAGGTGTATTTGAAGAGAGAAAAGTTAATGATATAGATGAGCCCTCTGCGACTAAGAAGTCGAAGCATATTAAAATCCAGGTGTGCTGTGATGCTTCTTGTTACACTATACTACTCGTGGGGAGAAGCCACCAATCAAATAATCCTGATCTATTCCGCTTGGAGAAGAGCCAAGACGCCAAAAATTAGCCTCGGGACTTATACTCCAAGTACTTATTTTATCTCCGAGTAGCATCGCAGTTAAGCAAAAGTAAACAACGATGCGACAAAGACCCTACTTACTCGATATGCCCAGAATACATCAATACGTATATTGGATACAATCATTGTTGCAAATCATTTCGTTCACTCCATCACAAGGTCACGCGTATCGCACCTGATGCCGGGAGTTGCAACAGCACTTCACGCATTCCACCCCACAATCAGCTTCACTCCCCTTCGTCGTACGATCCTTCCATAATAGCCCAAAATCCTTGGCCTCCCCCGCCAATGCCCATCACCAGGAGTCAACTTCTCGCACTTCCATCTCCCAAGCCACCGGCCCGCACCACAGGTATCGAGGGCTGGGTACAATTGGTGGCGTCATCCACGCGTGAGAGTCGCAGACAACTTGTTCCAATCTCTTCAAACATCCAGGCTCGAGACCCTAAGCCACTCAAGCTCAAGTCAAAACAGCCGAACTCACGCCAGCCCACATCACGCCAACCTAAGTCACATCAGCCTACTACGTCAGGTAAGAGAGGGACAAAGCGAAAGAGTGCGATGGACAATGATCAAGAGTACACACCGGACGATGAGGGTGAAGCTATCATGAACCCTCAAAAGAGAGGCAGAGGACGTCCGCCAAAGAATCCAGCTCAAGCAGCTTCCATCCTTCGCCCCATACCACACATCGATTTGCAGTCAACCACCTCTGGCTCCAATTCGCAAAAGCCTTCACGCAAGTCGTCCCCTCGAAAGGGAGCTAAGTACATCGATCAGCCAAGGTCCACTACCAACGTCGACATGAAGACTCTCGAGACGTGCTCCCCCAGTGTGAGGCAAATGACGGATACGGAGGCCAAACAACAATGTCAGGTCCCTACCGAAGTGATTCGTCTTTTGAAAAATATTACGTCAATTCCTCCAGGTGTGATCCCTAGGGCTCTACAGGAAAGTACCGCCCTTTTGCTCCATCTCAGATGCCTTGCTGACAGTTAACAGTCTTCATACGTTGCGTCAGCTGATACTCCCCGCCAATCGAGGACAAGCCCAGAAGATTTTGACTACCAGCCTCCCGACCGTGAATGCCCGTATCCCAAGGCACGTCTCTCAATCCTGAAGGAGCGAGTTCATCAGGTATTTGATGATGCTGCTTTCAACCACAAGTCCGACGCACATGAGGGTCAGTGGGGTATATTGATGCAGAGGCTGCTTGGAGAGTTGGAGAACGGACCGAATGGACAGAGGTTCCGCACCCTCAACATGTGGGTATCATACCAAGGCGAAATCATCAAGTCGGCATTGCTAACACCTGCGACAGGGAGAAATGCTCCATCGAGCCTGAAGAGATGCGCCCCACCCTGCCAAATGGGAGCACGTTGAGAGCAACGGTATCGGCGGGACAGCCATCCTGCAGCGCGAAAACAACGACAGACGACGGAGAAACAGTCGGAAAGATGGTCGATTACGGCCTGACATTAATCCTGTCCGTGGAGCAACGAGGCGCCATCGCCGCCGGCTTCGCCACTTTGCGACCCAACGAACAAACCCTGAATCAATGCCTAGGCTACATATCCCATTGCCCCCTCTTCCTTCACATGGAATTGAAGAAAACGCAATCCAATCGTGACCCGGAGGTGCAACTGGCCATCTGGGCCCTCGGTGGACTGCGCAAGATGCTGCACCATGGCTGGGCCACTCACATGCCGATGCCTGCGATCGCCATCAACGGGCACAAATGGGACTGTTACGTGTTCTTCGAAAGCAACAAGAACCTGGTAGGTCTATCAGATCACACCACAGGTACCTACTCGCTTCGTCGCTAACATGCCGTTCTTTCAGATCATGCTTGGACCCTACTTTATGGGTAGTACCTCTGGCATCAGTGGCATCTGGCGCATCCTTTATTATCTCAATGTCTTGATCGAGTGGGGTAGGAACGAGTACAGGAGGTGGTTTGAGGAAACCGTCATGCGGTACCTGCAAAACGGTGTCGCTGATGACTTCGGACTAGCGAATAGCATGGCGGTTAGGGTGTAGAATAAAGGGGCTAAAGTCTTGAGGTAGGCGCAAGGAAGGTGTTTACAGCGAATACCCCTAGTATAGTAAGTTCATAGAATTATGACTTAGTTAGAGATATAAACGCTATCCCAAATACTTATAAAACTAAAGTCTATTTCAATATCAGAAATAAGAATCAATAGAAGTGGCAGGATATATAGCGAGGTATATAGAGGTCTAACTCTAAGCTATATCTATTTACAGCAATCTATTTCCCGGACAAACTAATATAGGTGCTATGATGAAACGCCCCAAGACATAAAACAGGCCCAAGGAGGTGGACTAAAGCTCTCAACGGCCCTGTGTTCTCACTTCCCCGCCTCTTCAAGCAGTAACAGGGCCAGGTTGCAAAACCTCTTTCATAAACCACGGCTCATACACCTCGTGAGTCCACCTAGCTAATCTCCTCACCACATGCAAGAGCTGGTAGATACCGATTATAGTATTCGTCGCGCCCAAAGACAGATCGCGGTGTATGATCACCTGGTCAGACGCGGCCATATCGGCGAGCATGAATGTCCAGTGGTGGCCCTGGGCGATGATGATGGGGAGCACGGGCATGCTTGCGGCGTTGGGTGCCAGTTGCTTCAGCTTCGCATAATGCGCCTTGATCCACGTACAGACTTGGACCTCTGCCTTGTCCTCGTCGATGGCCGCACGTTTCGTCTCCATACTAACACTAATAGGAACGAAACGTAGGTATTCGGAGTCTATATGGTTGAGGCTCGTCATTCCTTTTGCTACCATCATATCTTGAAGCCTACCCTCCGTCTCGAAATCGTGTTCTATTACTAGAGCGTAGTCTACTATCTTTGACTGCTGGTTAAGGTCTAATAGCGATTTGTCCCTGATTCGTGCTGTTGTCACATCGCGGTACCAGATACCCTTTGATCTGCACTCCCCGCGCAGGGCCAGATTAAGTAGGCTTGAGTGCACCTCGCTATTCCATCCGGGCTCTGCTAGGGCCTTGTTTCGGCAGTCCAGCGCAGCTCCGTGTATCTCAATAACCCTCCCCCAGGTTTCCTCGTAGTTGAGACCGTTATGGCCAACTTTTTCGCCTTTGCCTTTGGCATTTGGATCGAAGTATCGATCTGCGTCGTCGGGATCATCCTCCAGCTCCTGTATCGACTTCTCCTTCAAGGCCAATGGTAGAACCTGAAATCCTTTGCCGATCCGCCGCAAATCACGCCAAAGGGTATTTCCATCGGTTGGAGTTGGCATGCCCTCAAGAATCCTCACTTTTATGGACGATAGCTGCAAATCGCCGCGCTTGCTTGGCGAGTTGGAACGGGCATGATTTCCAGGTTTTGATGAGTGCAGAGAGCTAGTATCGGATCCTGGCGGCGGTAGCACGGGTACGCTGCCCCAGGATAATGCCTTCGGTGTAGGATCTTCGTCATGAATTTCATCCTCATCAGTATCACTATCGTCATCATCCCTGATCTTTAAGGCTTGGGACGATCGAGTCCGGTGGGGCGATTCATAGACTCGGTCTTTCGGGCGTCTGCGAGACGAACGCTGCTGAGGTGGCTGTATATCAGAGCCCTGCTTCTTTCGCAGCCAATGTTCACCCTGGACATCGTCTGGGGCCATTGAATTGGCAATGATAGCCCCAAGCGGGCGACGCTTTCTTCCTTTTGAGCGAGAACCTTCTCTTGAATTGCTCTCCAGCTCCCGACGCTTGTGACCCGATGTAGAGCTAGCTCTTCTAGGCTGATTCACTTCAGTAACGTGTCCGTTCTTCTTCGTATATGCAGGTGTGGTCTCCGAAGCTGTTGTGTCCGTGAATTCGTATTGATGAGGGAGGTCCGGATGGGCATCGAGCCAGACAGGAATGCTGCTTGACGGACTGCTCACGTCGTCTTGGAGCTGGTGGGGAAGGTTTGTCATGGAGTACACTGTGACGAAGACGGATGAGGTAAAATGCAGGTTAAGATGTTAATTGAAGACCCAAGCACGCAATGTCCACCCATATGTAACATCCACGAACTCATGACACGACTGATAGCGAGAAAGTGTCATGGTGAGGATAGATGTTGTAAAATGTAAACAAACCCCACAAGTCGAGACTAGTGTGCGCGGAAGGAGCCCGCATCTATATGGATCACGTAATCACGATCTCGACTAGAATAGATTACGTAATCGTCTTTGGCGCTAAGCTTCCATTGCGACAGATACAACATAACCATATTTTGTCGCCGTTCTTGATACCTTGACCGCGTGGGCGACAAATCACAACGTCTCACAAGCAACATGCTGATACACTCCCTTCCTCTGCTACGAAGTGGCTCGAAGGAGGAGACTACAACATACTGCGCAAGCCATCGGCACCTTCGTTGCGACCATGATCATCTCACGAACCGGATCCGCGATGTGCTGACATCGCAGATACGTTGCACATATAATGTTAGCTACATGCACCTAAGCACATAGCTTAGTTGAGTGGCACTTGACAAGGCCAGCCCTGTCATCCAATGATATGCACGTCAGCCGCAGTCCGTACATATTAGCCCCTATTCTACGGAGTGTGCTAGAATTGATTGGCACCCGCTAGTTATGCGGTCAGCGCAATTCACACGAATTTCGGAGGAAAAGTGCGCTAGAATACAACATATACATTATATTGCTAGGATACAGTCCTGGTCTTCTCTTCGGGGGATGCCTGACTCCTGATTCAGTTGGTTTCAGTCATGGCGTTTCATGGAGTTCTCAAACCCTTGCAAAACACTCAACGACGACCACAGAATGCCAACACTACGCCGCAGATAAGCGTTCCTCGTCTGAATCGAAAACGCGACCTGTTCCTTGCATTCGCTGTGGTGTCGCTTCCATTGCTGGTCATAGCCGTGGTGTTGTTGGCTTTTGTTTTCCTGAATGATCGCGAGCGACCTGCCGACTATGTCGAGATTCCGGAGCTTCCCTTCTTCAATCACCCACCCTTGGACGCCTTCTATACCACAGTGTCTCCTGGCTCTTTCCTGTTGGCGGGAAGCTGGGCAAGCAACATCGCGACGATTGTGGTTGCGCCGTTCATGGTGCTCTTCTCCTACGCTGTTGCTCGCGAGAGCCTGCAACAATCGTTGAAAGATCCTGGAGACTCCGCTGCACAATCCTCGCTGCTGCGCGAAATCATGCGAGGCACAGCTGTGGGAATGTGGCTGTGGTTTGGTCACAAGACCAAAAGATATACTGGTGCTCGCAGAAGAGCTCCGTATCTGCGTGTGGTGGATGTTGCTGGCTTAGGCTTGTTTATAGCGACTTTATTCACGTAAGCGACGAATCCGAGTGTCTCCCAATCTCATGCTGACCCACTGCTAAGGGTACTGGTCATCGTAGGTGGTAAGTTCAGCCCCATATCGCGATCGACGCACTATTTATAGATCTCAGACAACTGGCTCCACGCTACTACGCAATCTGTGCGGGTAACGCACTACGATGACCCCATCGTGTTAAATCCTCGCCAGATTGCAAATTCAATCCTTGGATCTTATGCAGGCTTTCTAGTGGCAGACAGTTGCAACGCGACAATGTCAGCCGCTCTACCAGTCAATGTCTCGGACGCACCTTTGCCCTGTTCGCTCAAGATGACAAATGGCTTCACCAACGTCGCCTACCCAAACGAGACATACCAAACACTTGGCACCGGGATCAGTCAACTATCTTCGGATTTCAACGGCCTCAATTTCTCTTCCCTGATTCAGGCTGAGAATGGGGGCAAAGGAACTCCGTTTCAGGTCGTGACATATGTCAACGCCGACGGCCTCGACCATTCACTGTTGTTCTACGTGGGAGCCGCAGCCGAGGAAGACCTGACGGGAAACAATGATGCATTCGGTATCGACTATGTAGCAGAAACCACGTCCATGGTCACACAGTGCTTCTTTCAAACCAAGGAATGCAACGTCCACTCTATAAATGCCAGTTCCAATAACAACTACAACAACAACAACATCTCAATCCCCTTCCACTGCTACGACGACTTCTCCGGCGACCTCGGTCAAACGCCCTCAACAGGCCACGAGCGCGCTCAAGGCTGGAACATGAGCTTCTACGAACCCATCAACGGAACCTCACGCAACGTCCCCGTCCAAGCCCAATCTAACCCCTTCCACTTCTCCGTCGCCACTGCCGTAAATAGCATCAACCTCCCCGACCTCCGCGCACAAAGCACTCTCCCCGAAGGCATCCTAGGAAATAACTCCCTAGTCGACGGCGGGCGCGACTTCACAGCCTTCGCCCTACGCTGCGACGCCACCATCTATGACATCACCTTCTCCCTCGTCAACGGCTCCTTCTACTCCTTCAACGCCACAAAAAGCTCACCCCAAAAAGCCTCCATCATCAAAGCTCCGCTCCAAGTCGGTTTCGGCCAATACCACCTCTACCAAGCCGCCTCCCTCGCCGCCTTAGCCACCAACGACTCCATTGCCCACACCATGGCCAAAGCCTTCAGTCAGACCGGTATGGCCCTGGCATCTGGAGCCTTCTCGCTCGAAAGCACGACCAAGCAGCGCTTTCGATGGACGGTGAACGCGACCAAGGTACCCAAGGCGCCGTTCTTCTATCTCGTCGTCGTCTGTCTTGTATACTCAGTTTTTGGCATGGCGATGACGATACTGGCGTTGCATCTGCGGACGAAACCGGAGGTTCGGGATCGGCAGGCGAGATTGATGGTGGAGTGGGGTCCAGAGGTTTTTATGCACAAGGAGAAGTCGAAGGGAGAGGAGAAGGGGGATGATGATGATGCGGAGGAGGGGAAGAGGGAGAGAAGAAGCTTCGAGGAATCGATAGAAGGTTAAGCCTTGAGACGTGCCTTGAGACGTAATATAGAAGTAAAAAGTCCCCTTCTTAAAGTTCCCTACCGGCAAGCGTCATTCATATCGTAGATTATAGAGTACTTTTAGCCGGAGTTAACCCTCCAACGCTACTCAAACCCGTCGCATGAATTCTGTACCTTATGAGAATGATATTCGATATTCTCATTCTCTCTATATATATGCTACTACGACTCAACTCTCCTATCAGGGAGGAGCGTAGCAACGTCTCTACACTCGCCTCTCACGCCAAGTCACACCTCAAGGACAAAAACACACAAAGACGATAGCGCCGCAACGACCCCATCAAGGAAATCATCTAGCAATGCTCGCTCCATCAACGTCTTGAACAAAATCCTAGCCCTGACATAGGACTCCATCATCGCAGCTGACCACTACTCGTCTGAGTGGCCCGTCCCATCTGCTTGAGAGCTTTGAGATCTCTTCGAGATGGTTTCAGGCCCTTTGCCATCATCTTGTGGGCCCGTTCGCATCGATGCTTAAGAGCTACAGCAGCCTCGTCGTCGGTATGTGTATCTGATGCCGCGGTATCTCGGTCAGTCGGGTCGGACGTGGGGTCTGCTGTTGTGGTTGGAGCAGGTTCTGGGAAGATTGGGACTGGGAGACGTTCTGGGAGAAGAGTTTCAGGGTCAATTGACCTTTGGTCCTGATTCGCACGATCCTCTGGCACCTCGCTATATGTGCTAGGATCATGTTCGGATGGGGCGTCTTGTTTCGGTGTTTTGACCTTTTGATCAGTGTTATCGCTGATCACTTCCCGTTTGTTCGACGTGGACGACGATACCTGAGGTATACCGTTTCCTGCCAAGTTACTTGATACAAAGGCAGCTGCCTTGGCCATGATGAGACGAGCTTCGAAGCTGCCAGCAGATTTAGTGGGAGACTGTCGAGAGGGAACTTCCAACTCGTCACCGTTGCGGTGGATCTCTTTATCCTCTCTTGATTCTAATGCGCTGGGGTTATTGTAAGGCAATCCACGAATAGATTGATAGTGGCGGCGGAGAGAGTCCTTGATTGCTTGGTATGCCGATCGGAGATGACTCTGAATAAAATTGCTGACCGCCGATGCGTATATCAATGTACAGTCGGACATGCATGTCGACACACAGGACGAAGCAGCATCTGCAATCCTCTTTCGAAGACCTAGTAGTATCATGTTCAGTAAGTTCTTGCCCGCTCGGCGTCCCGATAGCTGATGGATCCGAAATGAATTGCTGACCGCCAGTACGGCTAGAAACGCAAGCAGAATTATGATCAAGCTGAAAACAGTCAGGATTTCCGTCTGCAGCAATTGAATATATTCCAGTTTTACGACGGTTAATGTGTTCAGCCTAGGAGAGTCGATGATGTTGGCACTTGCACATACCGATCCAACGCACCAGTAAATATGGGTCACTGGTATAGGCGGTGGGGCTGGGGCCGGTGGAATATTGCATCGAGCAATCTTGCATATAGCAATTCGAATGGCTTCCATTTTAGATAATTTTGTTGCTTATATAACGTTGCTTCGAAATTACGGAACTACGCCTTTAAAGCAATAGTCAGGTGTACTTAATTATCACAACTATAGTGAATAGATAGAACGAGGAAAGATTTCAAGGGCGCGAGGTAAGCAAAACGTACAAAGGGTTGTGAGATACTAATCTTCTTCCGGTACTGAAGGCTGCGATAAACAAAGCAATCGGTCAGGTATAACTCTCGAGACGCCCTCAAAGAAAGCGAGGCTGCTTCGCCATTTCGCCCTTAATTCATGATATTGCTTTTCCAGATATAAATAACCCAATCTCAACAAATAATTTCTCGTTCAATTAATGAGAGACCGAATACCTAAAATAACAAAAGCAGCATAAGTACACTACCATTCATTCAATCAGAAAGAGTTAGACAACGCACTGTCTCATGCCAATGAAAGACAATAAATCCCTTGTGGAACGAACGCACAATGCGGCACATAACCTCTATATGAAGTTACTATCCACAGCCATCTCCACTCCTCATACCAAAAACACACCCACATAAACCCCACCCACACAAAACACCCCATCACAAGCGATACCATGTATTTCAACCGTCAATACCTATTCCACTCCCTCCTAATAACATCAGCCGCATACATACTCTCTGGCCTCCTCCTCCCACTCTCCCCCTATTTATACGATCCCATCATCATCCTCTTCGCCAGCATCCACATCTCCCTCACATCCCCCACCCCATTGACAAGCCAGCTCGCAATGTACATCCTCACACTCTTCCAAATCTACCTCCGATTCGCCCTCCACATGGACGTCAACGACGCCTTCATCGTCGCCATTCTCGCGGGACCATGCATTACGCCTTTGATCCACTCTGCCGTCAACAGCCGCCTTGCAGCCCGTATATGTGAGCTCCCGGCGGATATATACGAGAGTCTCATCTACTCGTGGCAGTTCGTCTCTGTCTTCCTGCGCGCGCTTTCACGCGCTCAGGCAAGGGATACCTGATCAGTACTTTGATGTTGGGTTGATGATAGCTAGTACTGTGACGCAAGAGAGAGAGAGATGGCTAATGAGATATTCTAGAGTTATATATCAAGGATCAAGGTCCTTTATATAGTCTAGTATCACAATGAGATACTTTAGAGTTGTATATTAAGGATCAAGGTCCTTTATTTAACCTAGTATTACAATCCAAAATCAATCTTCTCTTACTTTTCGTGGAAGGGGATCCTCAAGCAGTCCTTTGAGAAATGTTGGATGGTCATTGTCATCATCCGTAGCCAAGTTGTTGCCGTCGTTTCGATGTGATGTTATAGTCTCGAAGATTCACTTTCGAAATTGTGATTTCGCTGATTCTAGTGTTGGCCTTACCGGAGCACAATTGGGCGAGCGTCTGGGAGGAGGCTTAGATGAGGCTTAAGGAGAGGAAGTTGATAATATAGAGATCAGAGAGTAGTAGTGATGGAAATGAAACTGCAAGCCGAAGAGTGAGGACACCGATGCCAGTTGGTCTCGGTAGAGATCCAGTAGATAATTGATACTACGGAAGGTAGTGTCGTGGATAGAAGATGAACACTTCAAGACAAACAGACTGAATGAAGAGAAGGAAAGAGTCAAAGCACTATGATTGACAGTGTATAGTCAACACCTTGCCGTGGAGGTACATGTATGTCTGAGTGATGCACAGATGTAGAGTAGAAGGATGCACGATTGAAACATCCAGGACTCATAGGCCAGGAGATAGTAGGAGTGAGTTCAGCCTCTTAGATTATGCTTCACTTGTAACTTTTATCATTCTCCATTGTCAAAGTGATCAACAATGGCATTTTCAATTGCGAAGGTTAAGAGATATAGTTAGGGTTAGGGCCCGTAAGCTATGGCTTAGTCATTGTCCTACGTAGGAGTTGCTCCCTCCGCATACTCTATCACCACATCAACACCAATGCTCCCACAAAACTCTTACTTCAAGCTCATGTGCTATACTGTCACTCTCTCTTCCATTCCACTCGACCGCAATGGACATATCACAAAGCTTTCCACAAGCTAAGCAAGCTGACTCCTCTGCCCCCCCTCCACGCATTCCTCGAGTCGAAGATCAGGCAATTGCTACCGATCAACGCAAAGAGGAAGATGATTCATCTCGCCTACCAAGAATACCTCGTGCGACTGATGACTGTCCCCGGCCTTTGACCATAGATGAGCTATGTGATTGGAAGGCACTATTTCAGTTGAAGCGGAAGCGGAGGAACCCTACGCAAAGCGAGCGCGATGATGCTGAAGAATGCGACCGCCAGTGGCATCAAACTGGCTCGGTCACATCAGAGGATTGGTCGGAAGATGACAGATACATGGATACCTTACCCTCACCGAAACAGCGAAGGTACCCCGCCTGGTGTTCATCGTACCAAGCGAAACGAGATGCACGCAAACAACCACTCTCACCTCCGCGTACTCCACCTCATCTTAGAATTGCAAGACCCTATCGAGATCCTTCGCCAGAGTTGCAGTCTATTATCTTCAGGGTGCAGAAGAGCAAGGCCAATCCACGAGTAGCCCTACGGCGTCCAGTGACTCGAAGTGGTGGAACGCCGGCAATCTCTCTACATGATCGCAAAGGCTATATCAAATTGTGGAATCTTCCCTGGCAGTACGTTGTTATCAGCTACGAGCAGTATCTCCGGGATTTTGTAAGTTTAGTCCGGTGTGCCATTAAGCATGTTCTAACCCAATCTCAGGACAGGGAAGAACTCGATAAGCACCCTGTCGAACGCGTGGACTGGTCCTTTGAAAGTCCTCGATATCCGTTCAAGACACCCTACCAGCGCGAAGTCTGCAGAAGGGGGAAGGCTCAAGACGTTCTGTTGAAAGATGCTGTAAAGGTCCGCTGGTACTACAAGGGTCATCGATGATATGGTTTGGAGCAATCTATCGCAGTTCGGACAGCTCTTTTCAGATCCATTGGCATGGGACATTGAGGCTGCATACATGGGGCTTCAACATAGAATTGTGGCAAAGGCTAAGAGTTGGGCAGCACGAGTTCCGTTGAAGACTTGTGCACTGCAAGATCAATCGGCAAAGAAAATAGCAGCTGAAGAGTATGAATCAGGCTCATAGAGCAACGAAGCGGTGGAGCACAGTCGATTCGCAGCATTCGATAGATCCGCTTTTCTTGCGGACGTTGAGAACATCGAATGAAGGCGCTCACTGGACTTCCAAGTGGACACTGAGACTCGCGGGACCTGCAGGCTGGTGAACCTTCAACCATCGCATTGAAAGCTGTGGAATCTAGAGGCTTCATATCGAATAATGGCGGCATATCCACTCACACACTAACAGTCAAGAAATTTACAGGCTACGAGCTGATGTTAATAAGATTTTGCATGCATGAACCAATTGTAGCGCTATCATTCGATACCCCTCTATCAATACCAGGTCAAGAAATCGTCAACAGCAATTGTATTAGGTAAGTGATGAGTGAGTCGGTCCCACAGTGAAACACAGATCAAAATAGTGACACTAACCCGACAAACCTGAAACATGACAGCGACAGCGACAGCACGTCCTCCCAACCAAGCACCTTACGCCACGCCCTCCCATCAACGTCACCTGAAGCCCCCCTGCCTTATCTCCCCTCACCTTCCTAGACCAATACATAACCATATCTCCTCACCACCACACCAGACCTCCACACCTCTAATCTCCGCACATCCATACCTCTATACCCCTATACCTCCACACCTCCACGCAACTATTCAACTTTATACTTATCCTGAAGTCTATCTTCGGACCCTCATTCGACACAAGCTTCTCCAGCAAAAGATCCTCAGCTTTTTCATCTCACATGACTATCAAATGGTGAAGATGTTCGATTACTACGTTATAATCGACAGTTAAGACACTTCCTTCTACCGCTATCTTATTTAATATTTTAGCTTTATTAATGAAGACGGCAAGATAAATGGAAGGCCTAAAAGTACACGGTCAATTTGTAGAATGACTTTCGTCGAGTCGACCACGACAGAATAACTTCCGTAGTTGATCAGCTTCCTGATCCGGACGTCTTCAGCCTCACGTCCCTCTCCTAGCAGTCAAATCCTCGGACCTCGACACATAACAACAGCTGGGGGCTACACCAGAGACTACGTCCGATGAGTACAAAGTCCCTATGCCTAACGAGGACGCTTTATTCTCTCAGAATTTACGCTCCCGATCTCCATCATGCTCTTCCACCAAGGGCTTCGGCCATAACAACGATGGACGCATACACTCGTACACTATGACTCCCAGCAATATCTGCCTTTTTGCTGAGGAGGACCCTCGTCTGTCAGGTTTAATTGATCAAGGTTCTGTTGAACCGAGAGACGTCCCTGTCAAAGCTAGAAACCCTCGCATCACACTTCGGATACGCCAACCCGACCCGAGACCCAAGCCTAAGATATTACTGCAATTAAGCCAACCCAAACAAACTCTACCCCAGAAGTCTGATTGTCGAGTCAAGCCGTGTGTCAATAATCGCAGAAGACGGCGGACTTGAATTCCATCTTTCCCAAAACCATTATTGTGAGGCGGTGATGAGTGGCTTCCTTCTAGCGAGTTTCGGTCGATGTTACCAACACCCATACATCTCCTATGTGATGAATCATCCAACGACGTCCCTTCGCTACGCTGAGCCACTCTAAGAGACGCATTACTGCTTGTGACGACGCTAGGGCTGGATGGAGGAATCATCGTAGTCGTATTTGTTGGCTCAGCGATTAATAGCAGTGAGGCGCTGATCTCAATGAGCAATGCATGAATTTACCAGTCCTCCCCTGTGATGAATTGTGGTGGATGCCTATTTTGGATGCTCAAGAAATGGTGACGTCTTGCGGTGCAGAAAAGCCGGTCAGATATCCCTGAAATTTAAAATTATAAAGTTTAGTACTTTCGACCCTAGGGCAACGGTAGATCTTCCCCAGGACGGACCCAATACTGCGAGGCGTTGAGAAGAGCACGGCAGCTATCACAAATGCTTTGAAATCATTAATCTCACAACAATATAAAATTGACAAGCCATTAAACGGAAACGTACTGCGTCAACGCCAATGGCAAGCAAATGGTCACACCAAGGGATGAAGTAGACGATGCTAAATGCGAAATTGAAGCATCGGGGTGGGGAAATATTGTTGTGTTTGGCAGTTTTAAAGGCAATGCAATTAATTTTTCCGTAGGCCAGAGCTCGCAGATCATGGACGTACGGTATGGAGATGACGAAGAGAATGCCGTGGCGAACACAGTTCTAGGGAGCTCATCTTTACTGCAACCAAAAGCCCATCTTCGAATAGATCCACCGAGGCTCAGCTCCTGATCTGGTCGAAGACTCTCCCTCGCAGAGCCCAACGGACATGTCGGACCTCAGGTGAGGAGACTTTCTCATGTTGGTAAATTCTACTATACAACCATACTGCTCTTTGGACGTCAATCAAGTATCCTCGCCTATGGCGCTTCGGTCAGTCCTCAGAAGCTTGTGAGTCTTCCCAGGTCTACGCACCTCGCAAAGCTTGCGCAGTCAACCCAGAATCACAAATTGGCCTCATCCTCCTTCGTATCTGGAATATGACTTACTTTCTTCTGGTAACCTCTGAATCTCATGATGCAGTGCTTTGGCCATTCACCGTTGCTAGGCCAGAAGTTATTTGAACGTCTCAATCGTACGACTGACATGTATATGATTTGACCGATCCAAATCATTAGCTCTGGCGCAGAGGCCTTTTTCCAAGGTCTTCCCTCACCGGCTCCTTTGAGGGCCGCGTAGCTATTAGTGTTGATGGCCATAAGTTCAGAGAGCGCGCAAGGGAAGCATAAGGAGAACAACAGGTATAGAAGGTCCCATCGATCCTCTACCGACACCCCGTCATCTTCATGAACCTGGCAACAATTTGTAGAAAGTCCCCCTTGGCAAGAGGTATCCATACATCGTTGGGGCGGAGCCACACGCTGGCCTAGGCCGAATCCTGCAGGTAGATTGACTTTCCTCCCATGATGAGGTCCTTTGAGTGACTCGTACTGTAGGCGAGTGATATCTGGAAGCCCTTCAAGACTGATCTCTTGCACCTCCTCAGAGTCCTCAATTGCGCCAAGTCCAATATTCTCTTCCTTTCTCAGCCCATCGTCATCTATGCACTCATCATTCCTCTCTTGGACTAGATCCTCGCCCTCATCAGAAGGATCATCATCATCGGAAAGCGTCCAGCTTGGCTCGCCATCTGAGTCGGGCTCCGGTCCAAGGGTGAGGTGCGGCCGCAAAATTAGGATGAGTAGGGGCGCCGCGTTTCTGAGTCACTTGCTGGCCTATCACCGCTGCAAATTCGCTGGTAAAATGCTCCCATGGTTCAGGTTGCTAAGGAGCTTTCGGGGCTTGCTTGCAAGCTCGCATACGCTTTCTTGGTTGAGGCATGATGAAAGGAACAGATGAAAAGGGTATTGAGGAGTTCAAGCAGAAGATGACCCTAACCCTATGGTCTAGAACTAATGAGGCAAATCGCTGTGATTTAAGCAGTGCGACTAGGGGCGGAGGGGCGGAAGCTATTGAGCGTGAAATTCCGTGACGAACAACGAACAACATACTTCTCACTACCACTTCTCACTACCTGCGCTTGAGGATCAAGACGTTGACGAATTTTCGTCATCTAGAAATCTTTCCCTTAGCCTTCCCGCAACTTATCCTCTCGATACCTGTCATTGCAAGAATACTCCGACTCACAATGTCAGCTGTAAAGGATAGTGGTGCCGTGGACGACTTCCCCACCGGCACCATCTTCTCTGTATCAGGTCCTCAAGCACTACCACCATTGAAGGTTGTCCAGCTAAAGCGAGTTAGGGCCCGTCGTTGTCGCCGAAATCGAAGGGCCCAGCATGTACGAGATTTGCAAGGTGGGACGTGAAGAGCTTATCGGGGAGGTCATTCGGATTGAAGGCAATAGAGCCACTATTCAGGTATACGAGGAAACTGGTATGCAAGCAATATATCTTTTACACAACGATAGCTGACGAGCAATGCAGCCGGTGTTGCGGTAGGAGATCCTGTTTCGAGAACAGGCAAGCCGCTGTCCGTCGAACTCGGTCCTGGCCTGATGGAGATGATCTACGATGGTATCCAACGATCCCTTAAAAGCATTGCCGAAAAGACTCGCAGCATCTACATTCCCCGCGGCATTACATTGCCAGCCCTCGATCGAGAGAAGAAGTGGGAGTTTACTCCTACTATGAAGGAGGGTGACCATATCAGTGGTGGAGATGTTTGGGGCAAGGTCGTCGAGAACTCTCTACTCAACGAGCACAGAATTTTGATGCCTCCACGCGCCCGTGGCATCATTAAGAAGATTGCAAAGAAGGGCGAATATACAGTTATAGAACCGTTGCTCACAGTCGACTTCAATGGAGAAGAGAAAGAGTATATGATGATGCAAACATGGCCTGTCCGTGTTCCTCGACCGGTCAACGAGCGTCTGACTGCTCATTCGCCATTGATCGTTGGTCAGCGTGTCTTAGACGCCCTGTTTCCCTCGGTTCAAGGTGGTACGGTCTGTATTCCAGGAGCTTTTGGCTGCGGCAAGACTGTCATCTCTCAGTCGGTGTCCAAGTTTTCGAACAGCGACGTCATTATCTACATTGGGTAAGCGAACTCCCCTTCTCGCATGAACAATTTCCTCGAGTGACATGTGTAGGATTATTAGGTCACTACTGACAGGTAAATCGCAGATGTGGCGAACGAGGCAACGAAATGGCCGAGGTGCTGATGGATTTTCCCAAACTTTCGGTCACCATTGACGGTCGCAAAGAACCCATCATGAAGCGCACATGCTTGATTGCAAACACTTCGAACATGCCCGTCGCTGCTCGTGAGGCTTCTGTCTACACCGGCATCACCGTCGCGGAATACTTCAGAGATCAAGGCAAAGACGTGGCAATGATTGCTGACTCTACGTCGAGATGGGCTGAGGCTTTACGTGAAATCTCCGGTCGATTAGGAGAGATGCCTGCTGATCAAGGTTTTCCGGCGTATCTGGGATCTAAGCTGGCTTCGTTCTACGAGCGAGCTGGGGCTTGTTCTGCGCTAGGATCGCCAGAAAGACAAGGAAGCATCTCCATTATTGGTGCGGTTTCGCCACCAGCTGGTGATTACTCAGAGCCAGTTACGGCCTCGACCCTCAGCATCGTGCAAGTGTTTTGGGGTCTCGACAAGAAGCTTGCCCAGCGTAAGCATTTCCCGTCTATTAATACCTCCGCTTCCTACAGCAAGTATACGACAATCCTAGACAAGTTCTATGAAAAGAATTATCCTACATTCCCCCGTCTTCGGGATCGCACTAAGGAGCTTTTAACCAATTCAGAAGATCTCGATCAGGTTGTGCAGCTAGTCGGTAAAAATGCTTTGGGTGATTCAGACAAGATTATTCTCGATGTTGCCGCGATACTGAAGGATGACTTTCTACAGCAGAATGGTTATAGCGACTACGACCAATTCTGTCCGCTATGGAAGACTGAGTACATGATGAAGGCATTCATGGGCTTCCACGACGAGGCACAGAAAGCAGTTTCTGGCGGTCTAAGCTGGGCGAAAATCCGAGAAAATACTTCCGACATACAGCTTGGCTTACGAAGCATGAAATTCGAGCTACCAGATGATGAAGAAGGGGTAAGTAGGAAGTATGAGGAGCTTTTGCAAGAGATGTCAGACAAATTTGCCAGCTTAGCTGACAAGTAGACGAAGTAAGTAAGCGGCGATTTGCAGGCGCTGTGTAGATGATAGCAGAAATGTAGGGGGGCATGAGCAATAACCAACAGAACATCATATCGCATTCTGCAGAATTGAAATCTTCTTTACCGATGGATCCGCGTGAGATGACCCGGTAGGCATCGGCGTCACGAGTAGCAGTTTCATTTTCCATCCAACGATCGGCACTACTACTGAGCTTACTGCTACGTTTAAAGCTTTGAATGTAGTATGCTGGTGCCTCATGGACGCCCGGACATATTGCAATCGCCAGTACGCTCATCACCTGCTGACTTGTTGAAATAAACCAGTTGATGGTTATGCCATCTGTTGAGCCGTATTGTCCAGACATCACGAAGCCTGGCGTTTCTTTTTTTGACCACCTTGAACGCCTTCTTTCGACTATAGTTCATTCGCCTCAAATATCGCTCAACGGTTGACGTACTGACGATGGATTTCGAGGTCGTAAAAAAGCCACCTGGCTAGCTCGACAATATACGCTATTGGAAACTCATCGAGAAAGTCACGGAGGGCTCGTTCATGTATGGCATTGAGCTTCCTATGCAGATGAGCTGCTACGACAACTTTAGCGGCGGTGATCTCACCGTGGGCCTCCTAATTCTTTCTCATCCGTCGTACCAGACGGTCGCTAACATTCGTATAATCTAGGACCCAGTCATTGCTCCTGCCAGTCAAAGTAGTACTTGATTCTGCTGTGACCAAAGTCACCGAGCGGCCGAGCCATAGTCCTTGGCGACGGCTGTATAAAATTTCTCTTCGTCCTTTCTCCTTCCTTCCTCTTTGTGATTCAACGCTTCCTTCGAGGTTTTGTACCACGGGGGTCGAGGAGGTAAGATTGGAGGCGGGCGTGTGGCGGCGGCGGCGAGTGTAGAGGAGATTCGCGGCGGAGGGATAAGAGGTCAAAACACCATATGATTTCAGACAATGGATATACATGATATGCTCTACAAGTAAAACGAACTTTGCCTCATAGGCGGATATGTCCGCTAATGGCAACGAAATTCAGTGGGGTGAGGGGCCCCGCGAATCAGTAAGGGTTCGCCAGCCGTTATCGCATTACAGAAATGGATTTGTGAGTGAAGGATTTTCAATTCGCTGCCTGCGATTCGAAACATATATGAATATATATCCAGACTCAGTGTTGATTGCATAGCAAGTGCTATGGCTTCAAACGACGAATCCACGCCCTTGCTTTCCCACCAAGACTCTCTAGCAGGTAACGACGCGGACTCAGAATCGTTGCAGGCTCAAACAAGTATCATCCATAGTGGTGATTCCAATCTGCCTCTTGGAGGGCAGGCTAGCTCACCATCACCGTCAAATCTTGCTCTGGAAGCCTCATCCTACCCCTACGTTCCAATCTTGTGCGGCTTGTTATGTGTGATCGTTGATCTTGAAGGAGGTCTAAGGGCCAATTGGGAAGTTCGTCTCTTTGAGGTCGCTATTTGCCGGGAGTATTACAAGTTGCATGATCCGAGCAAAATCGGCTCACCTCCACTCTCATACGTCCATGAAAGAGATTGCAAACTTGACAGTATTCAAACGGAGTTGGCGTACCTTCGTGCATGGAAGGACATATCTGTCATGATTCCTGGTGAGGATCCGCTTGCCTCGGAGATTTGAGACGCCTTCAAATGTCTTACACATGAGGCTAATACAAGTTTGTTTTCTCCTCTCAGGTCTGGTTCTCACTGTCCCTTTTGGATGGCTAGCAGATAAGTGGGGGAGAAAACCTGTCTTGGTCCTGGGCTTGCTCGGCCAAGTGCTAGCTTATCTATGGGTCCTCCTTGTTTGTGAGTAGTCTGAAATTCCAAGACATAGTTTAGACTCATACTGCTAGTAGAGGCTATTTCCATCAAATTTTCCCCATCCAAGCAGTCTGGGCCTCCGCTGCATTTACAGCTGTGGGTGGGGGTACTCGTATCCTTATTGCGATCGTAAGCACTGTGATCATCGATGTCTGCCCCCAAAACAAACGGTAACTTACAATCATAATCTAGTTGGCACAGCCCTATGAAGAATGAAGACCTTGACGCCTTCCAATCAGGAGCACTACATTTTACCGTCTTGGGGCTGCCGGCCTCTCAGCAGAGTTGGTATCAATTTCCGCTGGATCGTGGCTTCTCTCCAAACACCTTTGGGCTCCGCATCTTGTTGCAACTCCTGTTATGATCTCCGGATTTCTCTTCCTCTTTTTCTTCCCTGAGACTCTTCCAAAATCAAAGGCCGAGCCTACTTCAGACGCAGCTGCTGTAAATACATGGCATCCACCACACTCATTTTACTTCTGTACTGACATAGATTGATCAGATTTCTTGCAATTCAACAGCCTCAAATCGCTCAGCCAGCGTTTGAAGACCTCTGTATGGAATAGCTCTCGGAACCGAGATTTTCTCGTCTATCTTCTTTTTACCTTTTGAAATAAGCTTACAATTGATTCCCCCCTCAGAATCTTCTTACAGTTCGCCTCACGGCGACTGAACTATTCGCTTGCGCAGACTGGATATCTTGTCTCCGTCAATGTACGTAATTCGTACCCAAAATTATCATGTTCCTTGGAGCCATAGCTTTACAGTAGTGACTTTTAGAAGGGCTTCATTTCTCTGATAACCCTCTATTCTCTACCAGCTTTTACTCGCTTTCTGGAAGCCAAATTTGCCTGAAAATCTCTTAATATCGATATTTTGATTATCAGATGCAGCCTCGCGCTTCTGGCATCTGGGAACTGTGTAATCGGATTCAGTCAACAGAGCATGTTTCTCATTCTAGGTACGTGATCTCACTAAAGTGTCCTTACCGTCATGTTATTCTCCTACTAAACCCTCCTTATCTTACGTAGGATTGACAGTCTCAGCTCCCAGTAGAAGCATCCCCTAGGCTTTGCAAGCCGTCATTGCATCCTCCATCAGCATACAAAACTTGGGCGCTGCTCATTCCGCAGTTGCTTTGCTAGAAATTGCAGGAGGAATTGTGGGGGACTTAGCGTCGGCGGGATTGTTCAAGCTTGGGTTACACATAGGTGGTGAGGCGGCTTGGGTCTTGGGCCTTCGATCTAATCATCCTAATCCATTTCCCTATCCGTTCGTAGCCGTCATACACGCTTGGACCCACCAGCATCGTTCATAGGGTCTTAGGAGTGATGTGGATGTGGATGTAGATGTGGGGTTGGGATAGGTTTGGGGTGGCAGAGATTCAGGCTGTCGCTCGAGGGTGCGATCGTAGATTTGGAGATTTGGATAGGTGTGTGTGGGTGAACGAGAAGGTGGAGAGATTCTACTTGAGGGGCAGGGAGATGGGATTGGTGAGGGTGAAACGAGTACGGCGTTGGTGATGTTTCCAGAAACCTCAAAGCTCCATGTGTTACATGTTAGTTTTCCATACCGAACTGACAGACCCTAGCCTTTGCTTCAGCGGTCCTAAGACAAAGGTGCGTGGTAATACTCTCAAACTTCGACCAGATCACCAATGCATCCTCCCGATCTATCCTCCAGATCTATCCTCCCTCTAATCATCCTGCAGCGAATTGCCTGTACCTCAATCTATGCTCGTAATACATCCTCCCGTCCTTCCATCTTCCCATCCTCCCATCCTCATGCAGCCGATCACCTACCTAGGACGTCTAAGCAAGGTGTAAGGAGACTCGGTCGTAAGGTTACAGTGTGTGGGTTTGGAATCGGCGGAGAGACTCGGGCTGTCGCTCTATCGGGCGAATGAAGACTTGGAAAGTCGGAGGGTGGTGGAGGTGAGACGGTCACTCTGCTGCGTCGTCGAAGGTTTGGGAACGTTCTGCTGCTCAGGGAGGTAAGGCTGGTTTAGAAGGCGGGGTATGCTGATATAGAGGAGGTATGGCGGTGGCTCTAATACGTGATTTCAAGATCTGAGATATGCTGCTGGTGAGAAAGTGAGGCTGGTCAATAAGAGGGGCATGCTGATGATAAGGGAGCTGATGCTGGTGTAGTGATCAAGAAGCGGCCATGCAATTCAAAGGGGAGAGGATTAGTGTGATTAATATAGAGGGGGAAAGCTATTGAGGATGGATATTAGGGATCGCTCTGGTGCGTTGTTGAAGAGCTGGAGACGTTCTGTGGGTGAGGCAGGTGAGGCTAATGTCCTCATCCGAGGAAGGGGTGAGACGGCGACCGAATCTAAACCCAGACCATCATCCTTCCGTCCTCGTCTTTTGCTCACCATCTACCTCGCAATCCGCTCTGATGATGAAGCGCTGTATTTGCTATTGGATTTGGTAGACCAAACTGTCGAAGTATCAGGTCAAAGAAGGGAAAGAAAGTGTTTTGGTGAAGTGCTTGAAGTGGCGTTCTGTGTAGGGGATGCTGATGAGTAGGAAGATGGGGGCTGGAGGCCCCGTAGACGGGGAAGAATGTTGGGAGTTGGAGAAAAGGTGGAATGGTCTTTTCGTCTTGTGATATTATCTTGCTAGTATGGGGGTTGCTGAATAGCAGAACAAATGGGGCGTTGGCCTCCCTACATACATCCTTTCAACGCTAGTCCAAGTACCACTCATGAATTGCTGTCCTATCACCAAGGAAGAATCGTGATTGATGGGATACTGAGATTGCACCATCATTGGTTGAATTGTTTGTGAATATAGACCGCTTTGCAAGGTCTTGGCAGCATTGGATTCCTTGGAAAAAGACGAATTTTCTCCCTTTGAGACCAATATCACATATCACGTGGTGTTTATTGACCGAGGATGATGTCAAATATGTGTTCCCTCCTCTATTCGGCGATCATGTTGCAAGGTACGCTAGATTCGTGAGTCCTGATTCCTAAGCCAAAGCGTAAATAGTGGTCTTTATGCGTGACAGCCGTTTATAGGCTTGAAACAGGTCGACTTATTATAGAGACGCTGCTACAGTTGTCTCATAGACCTTTCATAGGTGATTCAGAGATTCTAGAGACTAGCTCCAAGCTCGTCCTGTAGACTTGAGATATAATCTTTGAGACACTCGTGCTCGGCAATCAGCCGGCGGATATTGTCTTGCTCCTTAGCCAAAATGGCCTCGCGTTTCCCATACTCTTCCGCGCATAGACTTAATGCTCTCTTCCAACTCTCCTTGGCTCTCCGAAGCTCGGCAGGTTCCTTCTCGGCAGTGGCGCGCTGCTTATAGTACTTTGCCAAGATAGCTTGAGTGTGGGCTAGATGCTCCTTGTCCTCATGCTTTAATTCGAACGTGCCGAATGCATTAGCCATGGCTTTGTAAGCTACGGTGGCCTTTTCAAGGTCATAAAGCTTTTCCACCGACTTGTCGTATATGACGGTCTTCCGCTCTAGGATGTCCTTCAGCACACCAATGATATCTTTAGATAAGGATGGACTGAGTTCGGCGTCGTGTAAGCGCTTTAGCGAGACATCCGTGTCTCCGCGTAATAGATGCTTCAAGGCGTAAAAACATGATTTATTTCCCAGCTCTGGTCGTTCGTCGATTGGTGTTCGTGTGTCAAAGTCTATATAACCTTCATTCCAGTGCACGGGGCCACCAAGGAGAGAACATATCATGGGGCGGCAAAAGTAGGGATCTAGCGACTTGGGCAGAGTTTGGTCGAGGATTCGGAAGAAGGCAAATATGATGGTGTAGATACCACAGTCATTGTCGTTGGTTTAAGCTAGGCAGCTCTTTATACTGAACACCCAGTCGATATTTACAGCCTCAGCAGAAGGCTTACGAGCTTCGAGGTTCAAAGATGATTCGAGATTTTATACCGCTTTACGCGCTTCTGCTTTATGCTCCAGGCTCGGCCGTGAATCCCAGAAGTCAATACTATATGAGATGATATTGATTATTATCAACGTCCAATGATTGTTCTAGAGAAGTAGCGGAATGACCTAGAGACGCTCGTGACTAATACCTCGGCTTAGGTATATCGGAGTAGTTGCGGATAAAAAGGAAGGATCAAAGATCCGGACGTTATTAGCACTATAATATTCAAGTACTAGCTGAATAGCTGTAGCAGACAGCTATTGACTAGGGTACAGGCTACTTATAGCGCCCGAAGGGTCGTTGATAGGTATCTGACGAGGCTGAGTGTCCTCCTCGGGATTCACAGGGAACAACTCGAACAGTCCTTGAGTTGATGGAGTAGAGGCGTTCGAAGAATTTAGAAGCTTATTATATTTACTTCCCTGGCCATCAATGCTCCTATTACCAAGTTTACCATCTGTAATGTTCTCTATCGTGACAGACTTGATAATTTCCATATCAGTATTATTAGGGACATTGAAGCCACTTGACCCGCTGGCGTTCCTGATAGTAGGACCAAAAGCAGCATCTCTAACAACGTCTCGCCCTGAAGGTGTTATGGAGGGTTCTGCGTTCAGGATCCTTGTTTCCGACAAGAAGCTAGACAGTCTCATAGAGGAGTCGTAGTCTGCGAGCGTCGTTTCTTCGTCCTAACGAGGCCGCTCTGGTGCCATATCATGATAAGGCTTTCTGTCTGTCGTAGTTGCATGCTGCGATTTTAGTCTTTTCGGTCGCTGTGAAATGACAGCGTCCCTAGCCAAAATATCTTCTCCAGGCCAGGCTGGATCCACTGCCGCCTTCTCCTCGGTAACCTCAGTCACAGTCGGCCGTCTGTATCGCAGACTCTTTCTAGGGTTGACGTAAGCTAAAGGTCGGGCTTTAGCCATCTTGAGAGCATGTAATACTTCGCCCTCCTCCATCGATGCAGGGCTAGCATTGAGGGCGGAGTCCGCCTGAACAATGTGAGAGTGAGAGGCGGGTAAGTGTTGTCCAAACCCTCTCCGAGTGACATTCGATTTACCGGTCCGTGGAGGAGACCGCAGCTCGTGTGGAGCAGATGAGGGAGCGGTACTATGACGGTTAAAAGGCGAAGAGCAGGTATGAGCTGGGCTATCAGGACTAAAATTGCCGCTGGAATCGGGAGGTCGGGTTTTCTCTTGTTCCTCGACAGGCTCTGCGTTCCCTCGGTTGGCTCCGTTCTAGTCAGCTTGTCTTAGGAGCTGTGACGAGTGGTCTGGCTCCGAGGACATTGAGACGGATTGGGCGGACTCGATGCCAGCGCCGGTATCTCCTGCCAGATCTTTACGTTTCCTTTTCTTGGACGGAGAAGGCTTTAGGACGGGGTCAAGCTGAAGGACTTCGCCTCGAGTCAGAGCGACAACAGAATGCACATCTCTCGGCTGAAGAAAGGGGCTGTTAGAGAGACCCGGAGTCCTCGTCATCCTTCGTTTAATGATTTGCGCCTTGAGCCTATCCCTTGTAACCTCTCTTGAGATACCGAGCCACTATAATTTGGCCAATTCCGTGACTAATCTCGCGGAGGCCTGCTGACCGGTTTCATATATATCCGACCCTCCCTACCGTGCCTTTAATAGGTCTTTAGCATTCTTTTTAACACGGAGACGCTGTGTTTATACCCTTTTAACACAAGCCTGCACGTCATTCTCTAAACCCGTAATAACTTGGTTAGCGATCCCAAGCTATATAGCCTTAGTAAGGGTATAGAGGACAAGAACATTGTTTCTAGATATTAGGTCTTTATATTCTTTAATGATTTTAATAAGTACGTCCTTTAGCGAACTCTAGCCCCGCTTGAGACGATTCTTAATTTAAGCGTTTGTATCAGGCTAGCTAGTATTGAAATACTTTCCCTTATTAACTAATAATCGAGATTAATCATATAATTTCTCTCTAGATACTTCTACTACCATTAAAAGCTCTCTACTAACCTGCTTGCCAATTAGTTATACCGCCCGTTGCATTTATATATACGTCTATACTACCTAGTTTATTACCCTAAATAGACTCAAGCTTTTACTTTAACGCTACCACGATATTTAGCTATAAAATGTGTAAGACGTTGTCGTAAATTAAAGGGTAGTAATTCACATGTACATTCACTGTTACTTTTTAGATTGAATTCTTATTACGCATGGCGCCGGCTTCAGCAAGTATCGTTGGCGTAATTGCGTCGTGTTAATTCACAAATCACCGAGGCAACGAATTCGCAAAGTTGAGGGGGCCTTGGCAGACTTAGGGTTAGGGTATTCAACACTCTTGATACTGTTAGAAATAGGCATCTAGCCCCATACATGCTAGCGTCTTGGCATGGTCCAAGTTTTCAACTCCTTGTTCTTACCTCCTTAGAGTACTATTCATATAGCTATAATCACGTTGCTAACACGTTCTTTAACAGATACAATAACTAAATATTAATGGATTATAGGTAGGAATTAGACGATAAGGTATGACGTGAGAGGGAAGACTAAGTGCCTGAAGGTTAAGTGTAGAGTAGCTCAAACCACCACTTATTATAAGGCTTCTTGGTTTGATTAAGACGTTGACGGCGGATGGCCAAGGATAGAAAACTGGTCTACTGGAGATATTAACACGGAAAACACAGATTAGTATAGTAGTGGTGAAATGTAGGAGAAGGGCAACGGGGACAGCATTCATTACGGCGGGTACGGATTTGGTTACGCATATCAAGGCGAAGTTCTTGGGTATCAATCTAAAGATCGATGCAGCCCTAGCAGAGCTGAAGTCATGGAGCATCTATGTAACCCAGCGTCATCGGCGTGGTATAATAGGAGATAAGAAGTCCAATGAGCCGAACATATCAAATCGTCTTGTTTGTTAATTTCCATCATTCATCAGAGATGGGAAAGATATGCTGTAGATGATATGCACAGGCTTCGCGGCGACTGAATGCTCAAAGGTGTCTGTTGTGTAGCTACGAGCGCACACGATGCAATGAGAATGTACCCCACATCGGATCTGACTTCCGGCTGGTGCATGCTTTGCTTGCTGAATGATGAATTCCCCAATATCTGGGGGACACCAATGATCATGCGATGACCTCTCGACGTCGTCGGCGTACTTGACGCGAATGTTCGTAAAGACCTATGAAGCCATTTGTTAGCTAGATCTTTCTTCCCTGAGATGCTTCTACCCCAGCAGACCCTAGCTCACCCTGCACCACATGTCCCCAAACCCAAAGACCCTCCCCTCTCATCTTCTCCTCGTACCACCGGACTAACTCCACCAATTCGTCTAGAATATTATCTCCCTTGAGACTAAGATACAGCTTCAGAAAACGTAGGCTGAGTTGGTGCGTCGGGCACTCGTGGATGATGCATCCATTCCATACCCGGAGAGATAAGGGCGGAAGTCTGTCGATCGTGCAAAGAGGTGAAGTCTCCTTTACCCTTGCAATGCCCCTCGAACCAGCGTGGACTGCAGCTTCTCGCCTAGCCAGACTTAATACAGATCCCCCGTATTTTTCCTGAACGAGGCTTCCCTGTAGTGTAATCGTCGATAGTGGACGTCTTCAAGGCATACCGAGTTTGCGTATGGGTTGTCCTCCATAGAGTGAAAGTCCCCACTCGCGAATTTTTTTGATACCCGCTTGGGACTTGTCTTCGTCGTCCAATGCCCGAGTTATACCATTTCCAAGCTCTTGTTTCATTTGAGTATGAGGCCTGTCTATCGCCGCCGAATATGAAAGCTGAGCTGCTCCGCGATAAGACGCTGTGGGAGGCTCAGCTGCACCATGATCAAACGTTGGAGTCCTCAACTGCGCCGTGACTAGACGTTGAGGACACCGAATGTGGCAGGAGGAAAGAAGACGACGCAGACACGTCGCTCCTAGGTGAGGATTGCGTTAGCTGGTCGTTGACTTCGGCAACTGAGACGGCAGCCTCAAACCGGAAAGAGAGGCTACTGCTCAAAGTCTATGATATTGTTGTGGATGGGTAGCTGGATAACACGCGGCTTGCCTGTTGCTACCTTCGATGCTCTGGCTTCTGTAGATGAAAGTCTCCAATCGTGAGGTGGAATAGTACCCAAGTATGCCAAGGAAGCCCCGAAGAATTCACCCCCTTCTAGTCCAAACTTACTTCTAGTCCACGCCCTCTTATACTACAACGGCTGACTGTTTCAACTTATTTTCGCTATAAATATTATAGAAAACCTTATACTAAATAGTTCTTATAGCGAAATATTAGGTACCCTGAAGCTAAGCCTAGGACTCCGGAGTCTTAAAAGCTCTAAGCCTCTAGCTACTTAGAGTTAGACTAGAAGTAAGTTTAAACTAGAAGGGAGTGAATTCTTCTATATTACAACGCGTGTACTACGTAGTAAGCCTTAGAACGCCGTCTATAAAGGTTAATAAGGAAGAGGTAATAGAAGTTATAATAGTCTAGAAGTAGATTAGATATAAGAGTAGAGTTAAGATTTATAAGATCTTACTTTAAACTTAGCTATTCTATTATTTAAGACTAGTATTAATATAGTTAAGTTAGATTATAATAATATATTATTTATATAAGAGGATATTATTATAAAGAAGATATTATTATATCTAGTATTACTTAAATTTCTATATAAAGTAGGTAGTAATTATTACTTACTCTAGTACTAGTATATTCTACTCTATTAGAATTCTCTCTTAATAATTAAGTCTATTAATAAATATACTATTACTATTCTATTATTATTCCTTATAAAGATATAGTATATATAACTTATATAAGATATCTTATATATATACTATTAGAATAGAAGCCTTATTTTTATCTAACTTAAATAAATACTTCTTAGTATTATAAGCCTTTATAACTACTTCTAGTATATTATTATTAGTATTAATAATCTATTTCTATTAAGGATTTAAAAAGGCCTTAATTAATATAATTAATTTAATATAATTCTAGCTTAATAAGCTAGTAATTCTTTAATCTATCTTTCTAGTAATAATCTTAAATTTAATCTTATCTATTATAGTATCTTTAATCTACCTTAAATTATATACCTCCTCTTTAATAGATAGCTTCTATTTAAGTCTAAGGATATATATCTTAACCTAGTAATTATTAATTATAATACTAGTAACTCTAGTCTTCTAAGCCTTTATACTCTAGTAGATTACTTATAAAATAGTAATAATCTTTATTAAATCTATTCTATTAATATAGTAATTTATAATAAAGTAGAGTTACTTCTTCTAATAATATACCTTTTATATATAAATAATCTCTTAGTTAAGAGGTTAATAAAGTAAGGTAGTATTAATAGATAGGAAGATAATTTTTATATATTTAAAGCTAGAAGGATAGTTTAAAAGATAGAGATTTAGACTTAAATAATAAGTACTAAAACTATTAATTAATAAGACTACCTATTACTTATATATTATACTATTAAATTATATAAGATATTCTTTAAAGAGATAGCTAGTTATCTAGGCCTTAGTATTAGAATATTATACTATATTAATATTATTAATATAGATACTTATATACTTAAAATAATATAGCTTCTTAATCTTACTAATTAATTATAATAGAAGCTTTTTTATACTAGAGATATTATAATAGAAGTTTATTATAATATATATCTTTTTTTATTTACTACTAGGTATTTATTTTATAACTAGAAAATACTTATAAAAATTTAAGATTTTTATATTAGAAAATTACCTCTACTACCTAGTATTTAGTAGGTAATATAAATAGTAGGAAGTATATTAGATATATTAGTAGGTAATATAAGTAGTAGAGAGTATATTAGATATACTAGGCTATTAATAAGATAGATATTTCCTTTTATTTAAACTAATATTAGATATATTAGTAGATAGAGTAAATAGTAGAAAGTATAATAGATATATTAGTAGATAGATAGCTTATATATATAATAGTATTAGTTATATTATATATATATACCTATTCTAATAGTATTTTATATCTAATAATAAGATAGATATTTCCTTTTATTTAAACTAATATTAGATATATTAGTAGGTAAGATAAATAGTAAGAAGTATATTAGATATATTAGTAGATAGGTAGATAGCTTATATATATAATAGTATTAGTTATATTATATATATATACCTATTCTAATAGTATTTTATATCTAATAATAAGATAGATATTATTTAAATTAATATTAGATATATTAGTAGGTAAGATAAATAATAGAAAGTATATTAAATATATTAGTAGAGAGATAGATAGCTTATATATATAATAGTATTAGTTATATTATATATATATATCTATTCTAATAGTATTTTATACCTAATAATAAGATAGATATTTCCTTTTATTTAAACTAATATTAGATATATTAGTAGATAGAGTAAATAGTAAGAAGTATATTAGATATATTAGTAGTTAGCTTATAAATATAATAGTATTAGCTTATAAACTTATATAGTAATATAAATAATTCTAATAGTATTATATACCTAGTAATAAGATAGATATTTCCTTTTATTTAAATTAATAATAGAGATATTAATAGGTATTATTATAAAATAAGTAAAATATAAATAATATTAGAATTTTTATTATTTATAATCTATATTCTAGCTATTAGTATATAGAATTTAATAGATAAATTTACTTATTCTAATATATCTTTTAAACTACTATATTAATTTTAATAATTTTTAGAGTATTAAGTAAGTTAATATAAGCTTTATAACTTATTTTAAGTAGAAAATATTATAGAGTATTAGTATATATATAAGTAGAATATAAAGAAATATTAGAGTTCTAATATTTATACTAATCTAGAAGAGGAATCTAGAGTACTTATTAACTAATAGATAAGGTATAATAAGCTTAAGGTTTTAAATTATAAATATTCTATTATAGTAAAGAAGATAAGTATTATATTAGATATTATCTTTTAAAAGAGAATAGACTTATTTATATTAAAGATATCTTAATTAAAGTAATTCTTTAATTCTTTATATATATTTAATAGCTCTCTTTTAATAACTCTTTTATTAATAGTACTAGCCTTATTATATCTAATATAACTTCTAATCTAGTAGTAATTCTTAAAAGCTTAAAGCTAACTATTTAACTACTTTAATTTAAATAGATCTTTATATTATAATAGCTTATTTTATAACTTACTAGCTAACCCCTTAAGAATATTACTAGTTATAAGAGCCTCCTTTTTTTATAAATACTATTAAAGATTAAATAATATATCTTTAAGATTAAGTTAATTAGCTACCTAATTCTTCTTAGTATTAAGTTATTAGAGCTTTTTAAGTCTATTTAAGTAAGTAAATTTAAGGGAGAGAATCTTAGATAGAGTTAATTAAGTAAGTTAATAGTAGTATTTATTATTAAACTAGTATTCTAACTTCTTTTAAGAAGGAGGTAGGATATTATATTAACTAATATTAATAGAATAATTATATTAGAAATTATACTAACTATTAGTAATTATATATTATCTTTTCTTTAAAGAGGTCTTTAAAGATAAAATAGAAGCTTTAAGATCTTAGAAGATAGTCTTTAAAAGAGTTAATAATATAATATTAACTAGAATATTACTTAGTAATAATATAGATAGTAATATACTATAATAATATATATTAAAGAAATAATAATTATTATATAATAAGTATTATTATTCCTTATTAAAAGTAATTAAATATACTAATAAATATTATTAGTAAGTAGATATTATTATAACTAATATTATTATAATCTAACTTAATTATAATAGTAAGTTATAATATAATATCTATCTAAGCTATCTTTTAATATATAATATCTCTTATTAAAGCTTTAACTAATATAGTTTAATATAATATATACTAGAATAATAGTTATTAGTATAATAGGAATTATTTTAATAAATCCTCTCTTAAATAATTCCTATTATACTAATAACTATTTTACTAGAGATTATAGTACTTACTAGTAGAAGCTTACTTTAAAGAAATATAGTAGTTAATAGATATAACTATTATATATAAATATAATTTCTTTCTTTTTAAAATATTAATTAGACTTAAATATACTATAATTAATTATATTAAATCCCTTAGTAAATTATTCTATCTACTAGAAAATTAATATATATTTTTATATCTATAAATATAAGTATTAAAGCCTATTTAATTTCTAGATTAAAGATATAAAAAGTAGTAAAGATAGAATTTTTTAAAATAGGTATTATAATAATCTTAAGAATATCTAGAAATACTATAAGAATATATACTTTTATAATAATAAAAAGGATTATATAAAGAAGTTTTAAGATAAGAATTATTAAATTATTACTATAAGTCTTCTCTTTCTTAGTTATATCTAGTAGTAAATAATTATAATCTAAGGTATTTAAAGCTTAACTAGATATTAATACTTATAATAGAAGGTATTCTTTAACCTACTAAGTTAAGTTACCTTTTATAATCTTAGAATCTACTAGGTTTAAATACTCTACTAATAAGATCTATTTAAATAGGCTTTAGATTTTAACTAGAAGTATATATCTTTTAATTAGAAGGTAATCTTTAATCTACTAGATTAAGTTACTTTATATAATCTTAGAATCTACTAGATTTAAATACTCTACTAAAAATTCTAGTTAAGTTAATATAACTTCTTTTAAGTAGAAGGTAAACTCTAATCTACTAGATTAAGCTACCTTATATAATCTCTAATCTACTAGATTAAGCTACCTTATATAATCTCTAATCTACTAGATTAAGATATCTCTCTTAAAATCCCTTATAAGTTATATTATTACTTTATATACTATATATAAGTATCTCTTTACTAATAGTATTATAAGTTCTTAAGATTAAGTAATATACTCTTAATCTATTAATCTTATTAATTACTAGTAATACTTTTAATCTAGAGAGTAGAAGTATAGTAATTAATCTAGGGTTAGTAAAAAGTAGTCTTATACTTATAATTTAAGGAAAAATACTCTCTAATTAAAGTAGTAATATAGATTATACTAGTAAAAAGAGGTCTTATATATTTATAAATAAGCTTAATACCTTAGAATATAAATAATAAAAGCTTTATAATAAACTTATTAAAGTAGATAAGGAAATCTTAGAGTAGAAGATTACTTAGAAATTAGTTCTTTTCTTTAAGAATTATAGAATCTAGATTTAAGAGGAGAAGTAAATATTAAGACTAGATATAGTAATTAAAGCTATTCTCTTCTATATTATAACCCGTATCTCTTAGAAGGTTAATAGGGTTTATAGTAGATCTTATAAAGAGGAGTATTAAGGATAGGATAAATAGGCTTTGTATTAAACTAGTCTAGTATAGGTATAGTATTATATTTAGTATCTAGGAGATTATTCTAGTAGATAATATAAGTTAAGTACGAAGCTCCTATCTAGATAGAAAGTAATACCATTTATATAGATATAGGAAAGTCTATACTCGTACTAATTACTAGTACTCGCTCTTTATTAACTAGAGTAACTAGTTACGCGATCGCCTAGCTCGTTATAATTATCTTATATTAACTAGAGTAACTAGGTAAGTAGTTACTCGACTTGTTATACTAAGGTATATTCGACTTAGTAAGCGCTTATAATATCTACTAAGGCTCGCGTACTAAGGGTGTAATATTCTAGTACTTAAAGAAGTAAAGTTAAGACTTTATATTAAACTTACTTCTTAGATCTTAGATTATAGATATTAATAAAGAAAAGAATCTATTAAATAAATTAATTAAAGAAGGATAACTTTATAACTATTTAAGATATAATTACTTATAAGCTCTTTAATCTACTATACTATCTAAATAAATTAATTAAGAAATTTAATATATATAATAATAAATTTTTTTATTTTAAGATATTATAACTTTTAATTACTTTATTTATAATTCTAGAAATAGAGTTCTTCTATTATAAATAGCTAAGTTTAACTTTAATAAAGTAGAGATAGCTTTATTATAAGAGTCTTTTAAATAAGACTAATTATTCTAAGTATTAGTACTTAGTATATCTTTAAAGTCTTATTCTTAATACTCTTTTATAATCTATTAATAAGATATAATTTAAGTAGTATATTACTTCTTATATATAAGTAATTTAAGTAATAGCCTTATTTATAAGAGAGAAGTTACTTTAAACTCTTACTTTAAATAAAAAAATTAAGACTAGATTCCTACTAATTTTAAAGGCTAACTACTATATAATATACTTATTAGTAGTTCCTTATAAAGGCTTAACTATTATAAGCTCTTTATTATTAAAGTATTAAAAGAGGATAATTTATAGTAAAACTTTAAAGTAATTATAATAGAGTAGCCTAATATCTCTTAAATATACTTTAAGATATAAAGAAGAAAGCTAGAACTTAATTTATAGTAAAGCCTAGTATTTAATTACTTAGATATCTTATATTAGGCCTAATATTCTTATATTATAATTTATTATATAAAGGTTATATTTTCTATTTCTTCTAACTTAGAAAGAAGTATAATATACTACCTAGTAAGAAGAGTATTTAAAAGTTCTTAGATATTTTAAAGTTTATAATAAGGATTTATATCTACTTTAATAATATAGTAGAAAAATTTAATAGTAATAATAAATATACTTAGAGTAAAGGGACTTATTTCCCTTATCTAGTAATCTTAAATAAATCTAAAAAAACCTAAAAATTAATAGCTTATTATAAAAGTAGCTTAGGTATATAAGTTAATATATCCTACTATTTACCTTACTCTTCCTCTTATAATAACTTAGATATAATTATACTTCTACTTATATTAATATATAAGGCTTAATAATACTTAAATCTAAAAGCTTTTAATTATACTAGACTTTTAATATACTTATAAGTTATAAGAGGATAAAGATAGCTTTAATATTATTCCTTAAATAATAATTATAAGAGTTATAATTAAATATTATAAATAGACTAGAAGTTTAAAGATATTTTTATAAGTTATATTATTATAATTATAAGATACTTTAATATAGTTATAAAATCTTATATATCTAGTTATAATTCCTTTATATAACTCTTTATCTATTATATTATTAGATATAAATACTACTTTAATTATTAATCTAATTAATTATTAATAAAGACTTTATATAATTCTTATAAGATTAATAATACTTCTTATAATAATATTTATATTATAAGTAGTCTAACTTTTTACTATATTAAAGTTAATTATATTATATTTCCTCTTATATATTAGGAATTAATAGTCTATTTACTAGATAGATATAAAATTAGAAGTAAATATATATAAAATTTAACTAATAAAGAGTTTTAATCTTCTAGTCTAGAATCTTATAAGAGTAGAGTATTAAAATTAATTAGGAACTTAATAAAGCTATTAAAGAGTATATTACTTAATCTAAGAGTAATTTTATATTAATTAATTATAAGGTAATAATAAACCTCTTATATTATAAGTAAACTATTAATATAAGTTTATATTTAATACTATAATATAAGATTAAGCTATTAATAGAAGTATAATAGATAGATTATTTAAAAATATAAGATATATTATAAGATTTACTTTATATAAATATCTATTAGAATTTAAACTAGATTACCTTACTAGTTATTAATTAGAACTAGTTAGAAGGTTTTAGTAAACTAGTAGAGATTTCTTATAATAGTTATTCTATTTTATATAACTACTAGAAAATACCTATAAAAGTTTAAGACTTTTATATTAGAAAATTACTTCTACTACCTAGTTTTTAATAGGTAATATAAATAGTAGGAAGTATATTAAATATATTAGTAGGTAGCTAGCTTATATATATAATAGTATTAGTTATATTATATATATATATATCTATCTTAATAGTATTTTATATCTAATAATAAGATAGATATTTTCTTCTATTTAAATTAATATTAGATATATTAGTAGATAAGATAAATAGTAAGAAGTATATTAGATATATTAGTAGGTAATATAAATAGTAGAAGTTTTAACTTATAAATATAATAGTATTAGCTAATATAGTAATATACTAATTTAAATTATTCTAATAGTATTATCTATCTAGAAATAAGATAGATATTATCTTCTATTTAAGTTAATATTAGATATATTAGTAGGTAATATAAATAGTAGGATTTTTAACTTATAAATATAATAGTATTAACTAATATAATAATAGACTAATATAAATTATTTTAATAGTATTACCTACCTAGAAATAAGATAGATATTTCCTTTTATTTAAGTTAATATTAGATATATTAGTAAGTAATATAAATAGTAGAATTTTTAACTTATAATTATAATAGTATTAGCTAGTATAGTAATAGATTAATATAAATTATTCTAATAGTATTATATCTCTAGTAATAAGATAGATATTTCCTTCTAATATATATACTATAAAAGCGTTTACTAAATACTAATAGTAAGCTTATATAAGTTTAGCGCCGCGCTTATATATAGAGGAGTTAATACTAATAGTTAATAACCTATTAACTACGCTAGAGAAAAAGGTATAAAGTTATTAGACTATAAAACTAACCTTAAAGAATCTACTTATTAAATTAGGATAATTAAATTCTAATTAGTAGAGAAGTCGTAATTAATATACTAGGTAGAACTAAATTTTAATATTTAGTAATTAATATTAGTAGTAGGAGGTTATTTACTCTAGTTACTCTATTAAAATTAGATAATAGGACTGTAATATCTATAGATAGAGACCCTTAAACTAAGTAGGATATTATATAAGTTAGGCTAAATATAAAGGTAGATAAGGATTTAAGTTAGGATAAGTTTAAGCTTAAAATTTATAGTATTAGTAGAGTAATTCCTATACTAAGTAGATAGCTTTAGAACTTATAATAAACGCGTCTCTAAGTTATATTACCCGTCTAATTTATTACTATAATAAGCTTAATACCTATCTTATAACTAACCTACTATAAAGCTATTAATTTATTTACTTATATATTAAGTAATTATTTATTTAGATTTATTATACTAATATACTATATTACCTAGTAATATTAATACCTATTTATATATATAATATCAAGTTTTAATAGGGAAATAATAGGATATTATTAGCTATATTCTATCTATCTTAAACTTAATTATTAATAAGGAGTATTTAAAGGTAATCTACTAGAATTTATAGCCTAACTAGGTCCCTATTCCCTAGTTACTAATATATTTAAATAGATTAGGATATTTATATCTTTTATACCTATTTATTTACTAGTTATAAAGATATATAGTTAACTATTATAATAAGGAGTATTAATAGATTAACTTATAGAAAAGAGGTAGTTTATTATAAAGTTATTAGGCTAAGGTAGACTTATAGTAAATAGGGGTCTATTACTAATACTTATTTACCTGTAGTATATAATAGAAGTATTTTAAAGTTAACCTAGTATTAGAGGGTAACTTAAACTTACCTATTATACTTAAGTCTAGTATAGTAGAGAAGTACTAGTAAGAGTTAGAATAAATTACTATATAATAGGAGGTAATTACTAGTTAATAAGTAGTAGCCTAACTTAAATAGATATCTAATACTAATCTATAATTAAAATAGATAGAATAAGCCTATTATTTAACGGGTTTTTTATTTAAAGAGATAATTTAGTAGGTAGAATTACCCTAAGATAATAAGATTATATTATAATAGATATATAATAGTTTTAACTAGATAATTAATATAGCCTAGTAGTTAATATTTAGCTAGTAATATATATTTTTTACGCGGGTTAAAATCTATTAAAAGGAGAAGGAGAAGATATTATAGTAGCTATTTCAAGCTTAAATAAGGGATAATATAAAGAAGTAATATAAGTAGGTATAGTAGTAGATAATTTATTATATATACTAGACCTATTAGATAGAGAATCGACTATAATATTAATTAATATCTAATTAGTTATAGGAATTAGAAGGGTTAATTTATTTAATTAAAGAAGTTAAAGATAAAGAAGCTATTAAGTCTAATATTAAGTATAGACTAGATAAGAAGAATAATAACTATAGTAGATATAATAAGCCCTAGAATCTACTTAAATTAACCCCTATTTAATAATAATATTTACGATTTTATATATTATTATTAGACTATTAAGTTTATAGTAGTTATTATTATAACGCTATTATTAGTATATTAGTTATATTAAGGGTTAATATAAAATATTTAATATAGTTACTAGCTAAGAATTATACCTCTAAGTTATCTACTATTATTAAATTAGTATAAATAATAGTAATATTAAAGATATATAATAGTATCTAGAATCCTAAAAAGATAGCTATAGTTAAGATAGTAGGTTAAGAGATAGAGTAGTATATAATAATAATAAAACCTACTCTAATAAAGTAGATCTTTATAACTAAAATATATAGTATAAAGATTTAATATAATACTACTACGCTAGGAATAGTATAATAGTATTAGGGTAATTATATTTAATACTAAGATACTATATTTAATATAGTATAATTATAGTTATAAATATATAGATTAGGGGAAGAATATTAATAGTTAATAGTATATAATTTATTAATATTTAAGGTAAATAGTAAGAATTAAATACCCTAGATTCTATAAGAGATATTATATAATAATCCTAGTATTTATAAGCTAGGGTATAATTTTATTTATAATAAGTAGAATGTATTTCTTATAAATAGGAGCTAATAGTTATTCTAGTAGGTAATAGATTAGGAAGAGATTTAAGCTAATTTTATCTATAATAGTAGGGAAGATTTATTAAGATAGAAGCGAGCCTAGATTAACTAGTATATAAAAGCTATTTAATAGTTTAAAGAGAAGGTAGTTATATTAATTTAAATTAGTACTAGTTAGCTTATATAAGGCCCTAAGTTATTAAGTATCTAATATTATAATACCTATTAAGGTAGATATTAGAATATATTTATTAAGGATAGTAAGGTAGTATTTATAGCCGTATATTATAAGGGGTATAATATAAGAGAGAATACTAAGATTATCTATTAATATTTACTTTAAGAAGTAGGAGAAATTATAGTCTAATATTTATAGTTAGTAGAGCTATTCTAGTACTAGTTAGAAGTAGCTATTAAGGGTTAATTATTTAGTTATAAGTATTTATAGAAACGGGGAATAGATAATAAGAAATAGATATCTAAGTAGATTAGGAAATTAATAGAGTAAGAAAGCTAGATTAGGATAGGAGTAAAAGTAGGGATTAGTAGATACTAATAAATAGCTATCGCTATTACCTAATATTATTTAAAAGGGGAGGGGATAGTAGATAATTATAATAATAAGGAGGGGATAGAGGATAATAATAATAAGAATCCCTTAAGTTATAATTATATCTTAGATTTATAAGCTAGGTATAAGAGTTATATAATAGGAATAATATACGCCTAGGTTATATTAGAAGCCTTAAAAGAAGTAGCTAGTATCTAATAGTAATATTAGAATACTAGTAAGGCGTAGTATTAATTATTATAATTTCTATCTATATTAAAGGTATTAATTTAGAAATAAGCGTAGGAAATATAGGATTAGAATTAAGAGTATATTAAATAGAAATAAATACAGATATTAAATATTAATAGCTTATTAGAATAGATTATAAGGAGTAGAGCCTAATTTCAAGGGATCTAGGAGCTAGTAATTAAGGCTATTATAAGGGGTAAGAGCCCTAATATATATACTATAAAGGCGTTTACTAAATACTAATAGTAAGCTTATATAAGTTTAGCGCCGCGCTTATATATAGGGGAGTTAATCTTAATAGTAATAGGAGTTAATACTAATAGTTAATAACCTATTAACTACGCTAGGGAAAAAGGTATAAAGTTATTAGACTATAAAATTAACTTTAAAGAATCCGCTCGTTAAATTAAGATAATTAAATTCTAATTAGTAGAGAAGTCGTAATTAATATACTAGGTAGAACTAAATTTTAATATTTAGTAATTAATATTAGTAGCGGGAGGTTATTTACCCTAGTTATCCTATTAAAATTAGATAATAGGACTGTAATATCTATAAATAGAGATCTTTAAACTAGGTAGGATATTATATAAGTTAGGCTAAATATAAAGGTAGATAAGAATTTAAGTTAAAACGAGTTTAGGTTTAAAGTTTATAGTATTAGTAGAGTAATTCCTATATTAAGTAGATAGCTTTAGAACTTATAATAAATATATCTTTAAGTTATATTACCCGTCTAATTTATTACTATAATAAGCTTAATACCTATTCTATAACTAATCTATTATAAAGCTATTAATTTATTTACTTACATATTAGATAATTATTTATTTAGATTTATTATACTAATATATCGTATTACCTAGTAATATTAATACCTATTTATATATATAATATCGAGTTTTAATAGAGAAATAATAGGATATTATTAGCTATATTCTATCTATCTTAAACTTAATTATTAATAAGAAGTATTTAAGAGTAATCTACTAGAATCTATAACCTAACTAGGTCCCCGTTCTCTAGTTACTAATATATTTAGATAGATTAGGATATTCGTATCTATTATACCTATTTATTTACTAGTTATAAAGATATATAGTTAACTACTATAATAAGGAGTATTAATAGATTAACTTATAGAAAAGAGGTAGTTTATTATAAAGTTATTAGGCTAAGGTAGACTTATAGTAAACGGGGGTCTATTACTAATACTTATTTACCTGTAGTATATAGTAGGAGTATTTTAAGGTTAGCCTAGTATTAGGGGGTAACTTAAACTTACCCGTTATACCTAAGTCTAGTATAGTAGAGAAGTACTAGTAAGAGTTAGAACGGATTACTATATAATAGGAGGTAATTACTAGTTAATAAGTAGTAGCCTAACTTAAATAGATGTCTAATACTAATTTATAGTTAGAACGGGTAGAATAGGCCTATTATTTAATAGGTTTTTTATTTAAAGAGATAATTTAATAGGTAGAATTACCCTAAGATAATAAGATTATATTATAATAGATATATAATAGTTTTAACTAGATAATTAATATAGCCTAGTAGTTAATATTTAGCTAGTAATATATATTTTTTACGCGGGTTAAAATCTATTAAAAGGAGAAGGAGAAGATATTATAGCGGCTATTTTAAGCCTAAATAGGGGATAATATAAAGAAGTAATATAAGTAGATATAATAGTAGATAATTTATTATATATACTAGACCTATTAGATAGAGAATTAATTATAGTATTAATTAATATCTAATTAGGTATAAGAGTTAGAAGGGTTAATTTATTTAGTTAAAGAAGTTAAAGATAAGAAAGTTATTAGGTCTAATATTAAGGATAGACTAGATAAGAATAATAATAACTATAGTAGATATAATAAGCCCTAGGATCTACTTAAATTAACCCCTATTTAATAATAATATTTACGATTTTATATATTATTATTAGACTATTAAGTTTATAGTAGCTATTATTACAACGCTATTATTAGTATATTAGCTATATTAGGGGTTAATATAGAATATTTAATATAGTTACTAGCTAAGAATTATACCCCTAAGTTATCTACTATTATTAAATTAGTATAAATAATAGTAATATTAAAGATATATAATAGTATCTAGAATCCTAAGAAGATAGCTATAATTAAGATAGTAGGTTAAGAGATAGAGTAGTATATAATAATAATAAAACCTACTCTAATAAAGTAGATCTTTATAACTAAAATATATAGTATAAAGATTTAGTATAGTACTACCGCGCTAGGAATAGTATAATAGTATTAGGATAATTATATTTAATACTAAGGTACTATATTTAGTATAGTATAGTTATAGTTATAGATATATAAATTAGAGGAAGAATATTAATAGTTAATAGTATATAATTTATTAATATTTAAGGTAAATAGTAAGGATTAGATACCCTAGATTCTATAAGAGATATTATATAATAACCCTAGTATTTATAAGCTAGGGTATAATTTTATTTATAATAAGTAGAATATATTTCCTATAGATAGGAGCTAATAGTTATTTTAGTAGGTAATAGATTAGGAAGAGATTTAAGCCGATTTTATTTATAATAGTAGAGAAGATCTATTAAGATAGAAGTAAGCTTAAATTAACTAGTATATAAAAGCTATTTAATAGTTTAAGGAGAAGGTAGCTATATTAATTTAAATTAGTACTAGTTAGTTTATATAAGGCCCTAAGTTATTAAGTATCTAATATTATAATATCTATTAAGGTAGATATTAGAATATATTTATTAAGGATAGTAAGGTAGTATTTATAGCTGTATATTATAAGAGGTATAATTTAAGGGGGAATACTAAGATTATCTATTAATATTTACCCTAAGAAGTAGAAGAAATCGTAGTCTAATATTTATAGTTAGTAGAGCTATTCTAGTACTAGTTAGAAGTAGCTATTAAAGGTTAATTATTTAGTTATAAGTATTTATAGGAACGGGGAATAGATAATAAGAAATAGATATCTAAGCGGATTAGGAAATTAATAGAGTAAGAAAGCTAGATTAGAATAGGAGTAAAAGTAGGGATTAGTAGATACTAATAAATAGCTATTACTATTACCTAATATTATTTTAAAGGGGAGGGGATAGTAGATAATTATAATAATAAGGAGGGGATAGAGGATAATAATAATAAGAATCCTCTAAGCTATAATTATATCTTGGATTTATAAGCTAGGTATAAGAGTTATATAATAGGAATAATATACGCCTAGGTTATATTAGAAGCCCTAGGAGAAGTAGCTAGTATCTAATAGTAATATTAGAACGCTAGTAAGGCGTAGTATTAATTATTATAATTTCTATCTATATTAGAGGTATTAATTTAGAAATAAGTATAAGAAATATAGAATTAGGATTAAGAGTATATTAAATAGAAATAAATATAGATATTAAATATTAATAGCCTATTAGAACGGATTATAAGGAGTAGAGCCTAATTTCAAGGGATTTAAAAGCTAGTAATTAAGGCTATTATAAGGGGTAAGAGCCCTATTATTAATATAATAGGGATAGAGGTAAGTAAGAGTTTATTATTTATATTACCTACGATATATTCTACCTAAGACGCTAGTAGTAATATACCTAGAATAATAATTATAGTAATACTAATAATATCGTTGTAATAAGATATCTAATAATAATATTAGGCTATTAGATTATTATATATAAAGTAGGATTATTATTACTTATAAACTAGAGTATCTATTATATTAGTAACTACCGAATTAGCTATTAGTTATATATTCTAGGTATTTATATTATAGATCTAAGCTAGCTATTATTTAAAACGTATTATTATTAATAAATACTATACTATATTAGATAGTTAAGAGGATTTCCAGCTTAAATTATAATAGTTAAGTAAATTATAAGTAGTAGAATATTAAATTATAATATTAATAGCTATATTACCGCCTGAAAATAAAGCCTAGTTTTATTAGATTATAAAAATACCCTGAGAGATAATCTAATAGTTTTATACCCTTACTAGTTAGTCTAATATTTAGTATTATATAATATAGTAAGATAGTTAAGATAATAAAGTAGTTAAAGGGGTTATAATAGGGTTATAGTAATAATATCTAGAAGGGAAGTTTATTTTATATAGTACTTATATAGCCTAGATTAAGGTATTAGCTGAAATATTAGATTATAAGGCGTATTTCCGAAGCGTAAGTAATAAAAAAGATGTATTCTATTAGATTATCTAGCTTATATACCTTATAGTTATAACTACTAATATATTAGAATTAGGGATTAATATAACTAATATTCAAGCTATTATTTATATAGATAGGCCCCGTAGTATACGAGATTTCAGGTAGGAAAGTAGGTATATAGAATGTAATAGGTAGATTAGTAATTCTATAATTATAGTATTAGCGGATTTTAAGTATACCGACGTACTATTATATAGAAACAAATAATTTATAAGTACAAGTTATTTACAGACTATTATATAGAAATAAATAATTTATAAGTACAAGTTATTTATAAACTACTAAGGATTTAGTTCGAAGTTATTTAAAAATCTTTAGGTAAATAACTTTAGGATTATTATTAGTCTATTTTATAAAGTAAAGAGTACGTTTTTAACCGCTTACTAAGCCCTTTAAAATAGTACTCTTAACTTCCTAATTAGGCTTAGTCTTAACTTTCTAGAATTTTTAAAAGTTAGCTAAATTTTTAATATTCTACTAGGGCTAGGTAATTATTACGCCCTTAGTACGCGAGCCTTAGTAGATATTATAAGCGCTTACTAAGTCGAATATGCCTTAGTATAACGAGTTAAGCGACTACTTACCTAGTCGTTCTAGTTAATATAGGACGACCGTAGCGAGCTAGGCGATCGCGCGACTAGTCGCTCTAGTTAATAGAGAGTAATTACTAGCGATTAGTACGAGTATAAACTTTCCTATATCTATATAAATAGCGTTACTTTCTCTCTAGATAGGAGCTTCGTACTTAACTTATATTATTAACTAGACTATCTCCTAGATACTAAATATAATACTATATCTATATTAGACTAGTTTAGTACGAAGCCTATTTACCTTAGTCTTTAATACTCCTCTTTATAAGATCTACCTAGACCCTAGAGCTATCTAGTTAGAAGGCGAACGGGTTATAATACTTTAAGTACCCTTAAGATAAGTACTTTAGGATAAAGGGATCTTACCCTAAGTAAACGTGGTCTATAATAGTTAATAATAGTAGAAGTTAAAGAAGGTATTAAGATTACTAAACTAGATTTATATTATAACGACTAGGATAAGCTTAAAGAATAGTTAGTATAAATATAACTATACTTGTCTTTTAATAAGGATACTATTAGACTAAAGAAATAACCGCTATTTATAATAACTTATATAAGGGGACGGGCCTAGCGGTAGTCCGCCCCCTTTCTTAAATAATATATAAAAGATCTTAATAACGATAATAATATCTCTATTAAGTTATAAATAAAAAGCCTAGCGCTTTTCTAAGAAGAGATAAGACGGATATTTAGACCTTCTAATAAAGTAAGTATAGTAACGAGAGTTATCTAGTATCTAATATAGAAGAAGTTAGTATCCGAGTATACGATATAGTTTTAATAGTACTTTATAAGAACTAACTAGGATAATAATATACTAATAGTAATATATCGACGTAGACTAAAACCCTAAGTAAAGAAGGAGCTTATACGAGATAGAGCCTAGAGTAATAATCTTAATTCGCTTATTAGGAACTCGACGAGAATCGATAATTAGATCTATAAGTTAATAATAGAACTACGCCACGATAGTAGAGTTTCTAGACTTAATTATACCGGATTCTATTTAAGAGGGAGTTACGGAAAGAAACGAGCCCTACGCGATCCTTATAAACTAATACTAATAGAATTAGACTTTACGTAGAAGAAGAAAACGTTCGGAGGTAAGAAATAGTACGGAGGAAAGAAAGTAATAAATTACTATAGTTATAATAAGCTAGGCTATATCGCTAAAGACTATAGGTTAAAAAATATAGTAAAACGACCTTAGTTAAATATATTAGAAAGAGTTCTAGTTAGGAAGACTAAACCTCTAAGGGATTAACTAGAAACGGAGTACGATAATATAGAGCTAGATATAATTATAGATAATTTACTAGCCCTCGTTAATCCGCCTATTAATAAAGAACTTTAGGCTAGAGAAGAAGAATTACGCGAAGAAATAGCTAAGAAATAGCGAAATATCGTAAAAATCGAATAAAGGCTCGCGGATATTTACGAATAACTTAAGGAGCTAGGTTCTAATAATAATAGTAATAGTAGTTAGGTTTAGAAGAGAAAACCTAAATAAAGCTGAGATAGTAAGGAGGATCTTAATTAGGAAAACCTTAGTTATACTTCCGAGAAATATAAAAATATATAAAAAGGGAAGAAAAATAGCGTAGTATCTCAAGCTTTTATATTAAAAGATCTATAGATAAAACTCGAGGAACAAGTAGAGTTCTATTAAGAAAAAATATTAGGGGGACTTCTTTAGAAGGAGTTTAGAAACGACTTAGTATATTTATAATACGGAGTAATATACTAGTTAGCCTATACTAATAAAATATATATAATTTATTACTAAGTAAAAATAAACTTAGGTAAAATAATTAGAGTATATACGTATAGAAAGATTTAGTTAAGTTACTATAATATAAGTTATTACTAATACTTAGTAACTAAAAGATTAAGAAAGTAGTTTCTAAACTATAACTAAAGATAGTATAGTAGTCTCTACGGACACCTTAAGTATAGCGAATATATATTAGAGTACTACTTAACGGATTAGTATACTTATTTCTACGATAATTATAGAAAACATATATATATAAAGAGAACTACCGGATTCCTACCCTTTTTAGGAAAAGAGTAATCCCTTATACTAAGGGGAAGTATAAGGAGATTAATATCCTAACCCTTAAAACACGTTAGTTATACTTAACGGAGTATATAATACACGTAAATATACCGGTTAAGGTAGATATTTAGAGAACTATAATAATAATAGATTCTAGAGTATCTAGAAACTTTATCTCCGAAGTATTAGTACGGTTAGTAGGCCTACTAATATAAAGGAAGAAGTTACCCTATAACTTATAAATAGCTAACGGGTTGAAACTATTAATAGGAAGTATAGATAAGGAAATAACCTCGCTACTATTTATAATTTAACGGTACTATAAGGAAATGTCCTTTAATATTATTAGGATAGCTACTTATTATATTATACTAGGTATACCTTAATTAGAGAAGTATAACCTAGTAATTAACTAGAAAAGAAAAGTACTTAAGTTTAAGCGAACTAGTAATATCGCTAGATTCTACCCTATACGCTGATAGTAGACGACGGTAGATAAGAAATCGAACTAAGAGGTCGAGGTATATATTACCTTAATTTCGAATAAGGATAGCCTTAAAAGAAAAGGATCCGACTTAATAGGTACTAGCGAAGGTTAGTAGGGCTAAAAAGTTAGAGTTCTTAGAGTAACTAATACTACTCCTAATATCTTATAAGAGTATTAAAGATAGAAACGCCTCTTTATAAAAGAGATAATAGCGAAAGCTCTACTTAAATACTAACCTTAGGATTATAAGATCGAACTTAAACTAGGGAAAGTACTAATATTTAGACCTATTTATATATTATCTGAAAGGGAACTCTTAGTACTACGCGGGTACTTAGACGAGAACCTAAAAAAGGGATTTATTTAAGAATCTAAATTACTAGCAGGATATCTAATACTCTTTATAAAAAAGAAAGACGGATTACTACGACTATACGTAGACTATTAAAAGTTAAATAATATAATAATTAAGAATTATTACCTACTACCTAATATTAGCGAGTTATAGGATCGGCTAGCTAGAGCGAAGATCTTTATAAAGTTAGATCTTAGAGGAGTATATAACTTAATTTAAATAAAAGAAGGTAATAAATAGAAAATAGTATTTAGGACTTGATATAGATATTACGAGTACCTAGTTATACCGTTTAGTCTTACTAACGTACTAGTAACCTACTAGGTACTAGTTAATAATATTATATAAGTATATTTAGATTAAGAAGCGATCGTATACCTCGATAATATATTAATCTACTCTAAAACTCTCGAGGAATATACTTAGTATATCTAGAGTATATTAATATATCTATTACAAGCTAGACTCCTCTTAAAACTAGAGAAGTACGAGTTTTATAAGACCTTAGTTAAGTTCTTAGGGTTTATAGTAATAACTAAAGGAGTTTATATAAGCCCTGAAAAGATTTAGGCTATATAGGACTAGCCTATACTACACGATATTAAATTAGTATAAGGGTTCTTAGGATTCGCTAACTTTAATAGACGTTTTATAGAAGGCTATTCTAAGAAGGCCTTACTACTTATAGAAATTACTAAGAAGGAAATAGGATTTTAATAGGATACTAACTAGAAGAAAGTATTTACCGAGTTAAAATAAGCTTATATAGATCCGCCTGTACTCTACACGTTTTATAGCGGAGAACCGGCACGTATTAAGATAGATACTTCGGACCTTATAATAGAGGCCTACTTATATTAGTAGAAGAATAGTAAATAGTACCTAGTAGTATACTACTTACGAAAAATAACGGTAGTAGAATAGAATTACGATATATACGATAAAGAACTTCTAGTAGTTATCTATTCTTTATAATATTAGAGAGTTTATACTAAAAGTTATTCCGAACTTACTATCTTTACTAATTATAAGAACTTAATTAGTTTTATAATAACTAAAGAGCTAAATCGACGACAAGTTTAATAGTCTAAGCTCCTCAGATAATATAAGTTTAAGATCTAGTATACCCTAGGTAAAGATAATAGACGAGTAGATACCTTAAGTAGATAATCTAATTATATATAAATAAAAGATATTATAAATTAACCTATTTTAAAATAAGAGAAAGATAGATTATTAATACTAATAAGAAGTCTAGTAACGACTATATATATTATAATATATATAGTTCTAAACCTAAAGGAAGTATATATTAATAATACCCTAGCTAGTAAGCTTAGGAAATAATAACCTAACTAAGACCTATTATTATATAAGTAAAAGTTATATTTACTACTAAAGGCGGTTAAAGGAGTAATTAGAGATTATTATAATAATCCTTTACTAGGATATCCCGGAGTATCTAAGACTTTAGAACTTATTTAAAGAATATACGCTATACTAAACTTGCGAGTATTAGTTAAATAATATATTAAGGAATATATATATTACTAGTAGAATAAATCTATAAGATATACTAGGTACAGATAAATTTAGTTTACTAAAGTTCTAGATATACTATAGAAAGATATTATAATAGACTTTATTATTAAATTACTACCGTTAGTCGACCTAGTAATTAATAATAAGTATAACTTAATAATAGTTATTATAAATAAACTTACTAAGTATATAATTATAATACTATATAAGGAAACCTATAACGCTAGTTAGCTTGATTTTATCTTATTAGATAGACTTATTAGAGATTATAGTATACTAGAGTTAATTACTTTAGATAGAGATAAGCTCTTTACTTTAAACTATTAGAAGACCTTAATCGCGTTAATTAGAACTAAATTATAAATATTAATAGCGTATTATCTATAAATAGATAGATAAACTAAATATACTAATTAAATAATAGAAGTATATCTTAGATACTACGTTAATAAAAGATAAAATAATTAGGTTATACTACTCCTAATAGTATAATTAGTATATAATAATAAGAGATTAGATACTATAAGGCTATTACCGTTCTTTATAAATTACGGATGACATGTAAATTTATTATTAGATCCTAGGCGGGGACTAGATACTAAGAAAGCCTTAGTATTAATATCTAATATAAAAAGTCTATATAGAGATATATAGTAAAAAATCAGCTAGGTTAATACTTTTATAAAGAAGTTAGCTAATAAGAAAAGAAAAAATGGACCTTAGTTAAAGAAGGGGGATAAAGTATACCTCTTTATAAAGAATCTAAAAGGTATAAGACTAAGTAAAAAACTAGACTACGTTAAGGTCGGACTATTTTTAGTTATTAAAGAAAAAGGACGTATTAATTATAAGTTATAACTCCTACTAGACGCTAAAGTATATCTAGTATTCTATATCTCTATATTAGAACTAGTAGACCCTAATACACCTTTATAGGAAACCTTCTATTTTAGAATAGAAGAAGAAAACGAATTTAAAGCTGAAAGGATTCTATTATAGAAAGGTTAGAGTTACCTAATAAAATAGAAAGGATATAAGGACTTGGAAAATACCTAGGAACTAGTTATAAATCTTATAGACTATTAAGAGCTCCTCTAATAGTATTATTAAACCCGGATACACCCTAAGCGATCTACTCGAGAGCTCTAGGTAAGAGAGTCCCGGAACCCTCGAACTCTGAAAAAGTAGGATAAGTAGCGAGTACTTTCTTAACCTCGCCGGCCTTTTTAAGCTCCTCTAGACGTTCTAGCTCCTTAATATTATCGAGACCCTTATTAAATATCTATTATTTATACTCTTTTAGGAAACGCTTCTATTAATAAAGGCGTTTTAGTTTTATTTATTTCTAATAAGTAATTTTACTACTCTAATAAGTAGCTTTATTAGCAGCCTCTTATACTACCTCTATCTCTATCTCTTCGCGCTTAAGCTTCTTTATAGCCTTATTAATACCGGAGAAGTAGATAACTAGTATAATAGGCTTATACTACTTCCCTAGCTAGATATATTCTACGTACCTTTAAGAAAGGGAAGATACCTAATACTCCTTTTAAGATCTAGTATATCGTAGATATAATACTATCGTAATTACTCCCTTATAAGCCACTCGATCTAATAGTTTAATACGGCGTCGTTATTATACTAACGATATAAATACTTATTAACCTTTAGGATAAAGGTTTAGGGAAGGAGGGGTAATATTACGCCCTTAGTACGCGAGCCTTAGCAGATATTATAAGCGCTTACTAAGTCGAATATACCTTAGTATAACGAGTCGAGTAACCGCTTACCTAGTCGCTCTAGTTAATATAAGACGACCGTAGCGAGCTAGGCGATTACGCGACTAGTCGCTCTAGTTAATAAAGAGCGATTACTAGTAATTAGTATAAGTATAGACTTTCCTATATCTATATAGATAGCGTTACTTTCTCTCTAGATAGGAGCTTCGTACTTAACTTATATTATTAACTAGACTATCTCCTAGATACTAAATATAATACTATATCTATATTAGACTAGTTTAGTATAAAGCCTATTTACCTTAGTCTTTAATACTCCTCTTTATAAGATCTACCTAGACCCTAGAGCTATCTAGTTAGAAGGCGAACGGGTTGTAATAGTAATCTATAACTAGTATAAGCTTATTAGTTCTTACTTATTCCTTACAAGATGAAATGAATATGATTTCTAGAAAATAATACCGTTGTAAAGTACTCGCTTAGAGCTTTTTAACAAGCTATTTTTAGTAAGAAACTATAGAAAACTCGTTAAGTTATTAAGACTTCTATTTCTCTATTTATTAAGTACTCTAGTAGTAATATAAATAGTTAGAATCTATTAAAACTTTATATATAGTATTTATAAAGTAGAGTCTTATTAAAAATTAGTTAAAGAGTTTATATAATTTAGATAAGTATTAAGAAAGTTATTAATAATAAAAGAATATCTAAAATAATTCCTTTAAAGTCCTCTAGCTAATCGACTTTAACTTAGTATATATATAGGAGTATATCTTAAAATATATTATTTTATATATATATAAATAATCTAGATAGTCCTTTATCTACCCTTAAAGAAAGTATAAAATTATCCCTTATTAATAAAAATTTATTAAGATAGAAAGTAAAGATTAGTAGTTAGTACTAGATAACTACTCGCCTATATATATATTAAGGTTTAAGGTTTAAGATAGCTTAGAAGCGTCTCTAGTAAGTACTAAATATCTATAACTACGTATCTTCTTCTATTCTCTTCTTCCTTCCTTAATATTCTAATAAATATCTATCCTTTCTAGTTTATTCTTAACTCTAGATAGGAAATTAATATAACTCTTTCAATTATAATAGAATATATCTCGATTCTCGGGGATACTAGCTTTCTAGCTTATTATAATTATTATTACTCTATTCTTCCCTTAAGTATTTATTCTTATTTCTAAGGGAAACTATATTAACTTTCCTTTAAGACTTAAGAGGAAATACTTTAAGAGACGATAAAATACGCTAGTCTTATTTAGGATAAAGACGACCTTAAGAAGACTTAAATTCCAAGCTCTTTCCCTTTCTTCTTTCCTAATCTCGCTCTTTATAATAATAGTCTAGCGTACTAAGGGTTAGGGTTAGGGTTAGGGTTAGGGTTAGGGTTAGGGTTAGGGTTAGGGTTAGGGTTAGGGTTAGGGTTAGGGTTAGGGTTAGGGTTAGGGTTAGGGTTAGGGTTAGGGTTAGGGTTAGGGT